>Ga0208297_1000141_pt1 | contig 184171 bp, 148 predicted proteins | sample LMS_cellobiose_e_FD_187367 | JGI IMG/M metagenome (GOLD analysis project Ga0208297, IMG submission 187367) | Rumen-fistulated moose microbial communities from Alaska, USA - LMS_cellobiose_enrichment (SPAdes) (version 2) | ecosystem: Host-associated > Mammals > Digestive system > Stomach >... | reverse complement strand
ACAATCCAACCAACTCTCCCGGCAAGGGGGCCATTTTCAGACCGGATTTAGGGGGTCACTTTCGCATCGGATGGAGGGGGCCAGCATCAAATCGGATTCAGGGGGTCACACGCGCGCGGATTTTCCACCATAACTCAAAATTGTTTATTACTTAATTATTCGTACCTTTGTAGGCAGCCTTAACCGTGTTAAGTTTCTGCAAAGATACACAAATTTTGTTTATAGAAAACAAATTTCGTGAATTTTTACATAAATATTGTGAATTTCATATTATGGGCATATCGAAGCAAAAAGAAAGGTGGCTAAAGGAAGAAGTGGACAAATTATCCGCTTCTGGGTGCACCAAAGCCCAGATTGCTGAGAAACTTGAGATGAGCCCTCAGCAGTTGAACAATGTATTAAGCGGAAGGGCAAGCATCTCTGATAAGTTTATTGATAAATTTATCGAGGCTTTCGGAATACACGAAATTTGTTTATCCTCCAACATTTTTTCTCAAGGGGGAAGAAAAAAAATCCCCCTCTATGATGTAGAATCCATAGGCGGCCATCAGGATATGGTTGCCAATACCGATGAACCTGCCGGCCACGTGGCCGAGTGGATTGACGCTGGTGACTGGTTCCCTGGGGCCACAGCAGCCATCCGCCATTACGGTGACTCCATGATAGAGTACCCCAGCGGATCCATCCTCGCCCTCAAAAGGGTGGAGGACACTTCTCTTCTCATCAATGGTAGGAACTACGTCATCGAGACATCTGAGTTCCGGATCACCAAGCAGCTCCAGGATGACGGGGACTACATTATGGCCTACTCATCCAACCGGGAGACCTACCCCGACGGACGGCAGATCCACGCCCCGATCCGGATCCCCAAGTCCTCAATCCGGCATATCGATTTAGTCTTGGGATGCGTCCTCAAGGAGTACTCCAATGGTCCTATCCCCATTATCAGGAAATGATGTTCCAAGGGCTGGTGGATATGTGTTCCTGCCCCTGACTCTTAATTCTGCCGGCGATATCCCTAAGGCTTTTGCAACCTCCTCCAGGGAGACTATCTTTCCCGGATAACACCTGCTGCCAACCCCAAAGACACAATCCATAATGATCAGAGAATTATCAATTGATTTCGTCCGAAAGTTATTCGCGGAAGGTGTTACAGACATAACGCTGGGCGGCCTCGTTCTCGGCGATCGCCATTCCGAAGGGGGAATACAAGTAATGCAGTTCCAGGGGGATCGGATCTTCCATATTTGTGAGATTGAGGGCGGGGAGTTTATAATTAACCACTTCGCGACCAAGGCCAACCTCGCCCGGCTTAAAGAAATAAACAGTTATACAGGCGGCGATGACAAAGATCTCGCAGCTCATGAACTTGCTAATACGCCTGTATTTGAGGTCCCTTCTGGGCATTGGGTTCTTTTGAGGGCTCCAAGCATGTCGACTATTAGAAGATCCGCTACGAAAAGATACCTGCGGGAGTTGACGGAAATCAATGAATCGGCCATCCGGATGTTTCCTCACGAGGGACAAAAATAGCCGGGAATATCGATTTTGCGCACTTTTCTTAACGCATTTTAGCGCTTCCTCCCTCATTGATAGCCATTTATCAGGCCCGAAATCGCAAAAAACATGTCATTAAGGGTATGCTTAACCGCCTTTTTCGTGCAATTTCTTGGGTGTTTTTGTCGTTTTCCCTATTGTTAGGGGGGGGGGCAATGTCGCAAAAATGAATTCCTAAATGAATTCCTAACGTGTACTTTTCGTTTTTTATCAAGGCGAACAATGAATTCCTAAATGAATTTCTAAATGAATTCCTACCCTGGATACAGTCGCCTATTGGAAGATGTGTCTGTCGGGGGCATAATAGAGCATTTGAAAGGTCATTGAAAGGTATTTGATTCGGGCATCGCTCACGCCTCCCTTTAGCCCTTTGAGAGGCCAAAAGAAAAGCCACTCTACGGCTCTCTACACTATTTTCGACCTGGGATCCAAACAAAGAAAAAGCCCCCGAAACAGGCCGCTTTCTGGCCCTTTCAGGAGGCAATGTAACACGCCGGCTCAAATAAAGGCTTTCAACCGGCCTCAAATGTAACGCAAAAGTAAAGCGTAAGTCACATTTCGTTTTGCCCGCGGCTCAAACCAAAAACCAACCTAACTCTTTAATAACCATCGGGGTTACACCTCTCTCCCGCCTCTCAAGAATTAACACATTTCGTTTTTACCCCCGTAGGCGCCGCCATCGAGCTCCGCCGCCTCGGCTACAAGCTCGTCGCCGTCACCCCCGCCGCGTCCACCCACCCCTCCTGACGCCTCCCCCTCCGGCCCCCGCCTCTGCTGCCACCCCGCCTCTCGCCGCGATTCCTTCGTATCCCCACCCCCGCCTGGCCCGGAAAAGACACAATTCCGCCCGAATCGTGTCTCGCAACCCCCGCCCGGCCCGCAGAAGACACAATTCCGCCCGAATTGTGTCTCGCAACCCCCGCCCGGCCCGCAAAAGACACAATTCCGCCCGAAATTGTCTGGCGAGGAAAAGGAGGGACGGGAAGGGCAGGGACCGGCGGGAGAGGTGAGGGGGCGAGGCGGTAGTGGGGGCGAGGCGGCGGATGGGATGGGGGCGGAAGAAGGAAGGAGGCGCGGGAAGTGCGGGAGGTCGGCGGGTTTCTGGACCGCCTCCCGCAAAAAGGGCGGATTTTGAGGGAGCCCTGCGGGTTTCTGGACCGCCTCCCGCACCCGGCACCCGGCACCCGGCACCCGGCACCCGGATGGATTCCTGAAGCGCAGTGTCTGGCGGGCGGGGCCGGAGGCATTGAAAAATTTATTAAAATAAATTTGGAGAATTGAAGCGAAAACGATACCTTTGCAATCCCAAAACGGTGGAAGACTCGTTAGCTCAGTTGGTAGAGCATCACACTTTTAATGTGGGGGTCTCGGGTTCGAGCCCCGAACGGGTCACGTGAATTGAAATTCTGCACCCCTAGCTCAGCTGGTAGAGCAACTGACTCTTAATCAGTGGGTCTAGGGTTCGAATCCCTAGGGGTGCACATACGGCTCCGGACTGACAGCGGTCCGGAGCCTTTTTTGTATTCTGTATTCTTTTGTAACTTTGGGACATGAAGCGGTTTCTCATTCTCCTCGCCATGCTGCTCTCGGCCGCAGGCGTCTCCCCGGCCCAGACCGGTACCTGGTCGGGAAAAATCGACGTCCAGGGCGCGAAACTGACGATCGTGTTCCATCTGGACGAAGACAAACCCACGATGGACGTCCCGGACCAGGCCGCCCAGGGCATTCCCGTCCAGGTCGAAAGGACCGCATTCGGCAAGCTTACCATCCAGGTCCCGATGATCGGGGCCAGCTATGACGGCATGTGGCTGGGGAAGCAGATTGTCGGGACATTCCGGCAGTCCGGGCTGGAGCTGGCGCTGACGCTGGCGCCCGAGGCGCTGAACCGGCCGCAGACGCCCCGCGGGCCTTTCCCGTATGCCACGGAAGAGGTTTCTTTCTCCAACGGGGAGGCGACCCTGGCCGGGACGCTCGTACTGCCGGAGGGCTGCTCCCGCACGACGCCGGTGCTGGTCCTGGTGACCGGCAGCGGCCAGGAGGACCGGGATGAGACCCTCTTCGAACACAAGCCCTTCGCGGTCATCGCCGATGCGCTCGGCCGTGCGGGAATCGCCACGCTCCGCTACGATGACCGCGGCGTGGGCGGCTCGACCGGCGAGGTCGCGCGTGCGACCACGATGGACTTCAAGGAGGACGCCCTTGCCGGAATCCGGCTGCTCCGGGAGCGCTTCGACCGGGTCGGCGTCATCGGCCACAGCGAAGGCGGTACCATCGCCCTGCTGCTGGCCGCCGAGGGGCAGGCCGACTGGGTCGTGAGCCTGGCCGGGATGGCCGTCTCCGGGCTGGAGACGGTCGTCGCGCAGAGCCGGACGGCGATTCTGGCCGCCGGCTTCTCCGGGGAGGTGGTGGATGCGTATTGCAGCGCCGTGGAAAAGGCGGGCGATGCGTGCATCCACGGCGGCAGGGCGCCGCTTCCCGAGGAACTGGACCTGCCGGACGCGCTGAAACAGAATTACCAGGCGGTGCTGGTTCAGTTCCAGTCCCCCTGGATGAACCGGTTCCTGTCGCTCGACCCGCGGCCGTTGCTGGGCGGCATCCGCTGTCCGGTCCTGGCGCTGAACGGGACCCGGGACATCCAGGTCGACGCGGAGCGCAACCTGGAGGCGCTGCGCAGCGGCCTTCCGGCAAGCGCCGCGAACCGGATCGAAGCGCTGGAGGGGCTGAACCACCTGTTCCAGCACTGCACGACCGGCGCGGTCACGGAATACCGGGAAATCGAAGAGACCTTCGCTCCCGAAGCATTGGAAATCATCATTCACTGGATAAAACGCAACATATGAAAGCTTTCCCCGCATTCGCGCTGCTGAGCGCGGCCCTGTTGGCCGGCTGCAGCCGCCCGGGAACGCCGTCCCAGGCGTCCCCGACCTTCGACGAGGTCCTCGCGACCCGGCGCAGCGTCCGCAGCTATGACGCATCGAAATCCATCTCCGAGGCGGAGGTGCGCGAACTCCTCACCGCCGTCCAGGACGCGCCGTCCTGGGCCAACACGCAGCCGACGCGCTACTATGTCGCCCTCAGCGCGGAGAAGCGCGCGGCCCTGCTGGGCCTGATCGGGGCGAACCGGCAGCGCGTCGCGGAGGCTCCGGTCCTGATCGTCTCCGCCTTCGAGCGCGGCCTCTCCGGCTTCTTCAACGGGGAGCCGACGGACGCGACCGGCGATCTCTGGGGGGCGCACGACAACGGCCTGAGCGATTCCTACCTCGTCCTGAAGGCGCGGGCCATGGGATTCGACACGCTGATCATGGGCCTGCGCGATGCTGACGGCATCCGCGCGCTCTTCGACATTCCGGCCTCACAGACCGTGATGGCCGTCATCGCGCTGGGCTACCGCGCCTCCGAGCCCCAGCGGCCGGACCGCAAGCCGCTCGACGCGGTCGTGAAAATCGATTGACCGCAGGAAGATGAAAAGGATCTGGATCATAGCGGCGCTGGCCGTGCTGGCGCTGCCGGCAGCGGGGCAGGGGCTGGAACAGCTGCTGCCGTGGCTGCGGCAGCAGGAGCAGCAGCGGCAGCGCGGGCAGCAGGAGCGGGACGGCGCCGTGGCGGAAGCGCTGGGGCTGCGGAACCGCTTCGAGTGGGAGTATGACGCCGATTTCCTGTACTGGTTCGACAACCGGGAGTTCGCCGCGTCGGGGGACAGGCCGCTGGCGTCGATGACGCTGAACGCCGTCGTGCTTACGCCGGCGGTGGGATTCCGCGTCACGCAGACGCCGCGGGTGACCCACCGGCTCCGGCTGGGTGTCGAATATGCCCACGACATGGGCGCGGCGGACTGGGAGAACCTTGCGCGGGAGGTGATCGTCTATTACGACGGCCACGTGCGCACGCGCCGGGGGATGTTCGAGGGGCTCGCAGGTGTGTTCCCGCGGCGCTATGCGGAGGGCTCCTATTCGGAAGCCTTCTACTCGGATGAATTCCGCTTCCGGGACCGCAACCTCGAAGGGGTGCTGCTGAAGTGGCGGGCGTCCCGCTTCTATGCGGAGCTGGGCTGCGACTGGATGGGACAGAAGGGCTTTGAGCGCAAGGAGCGCTTCCAGGTCTTCACCGCCGGGGAGTGGCAGGCGGCGCGCTGGCTGTCGCTCGGATGGACGGGGAGCCTGTACCATTATGCGGGCTCGATTGCGGCGCCGGGGGTGGTCGACAACCACCTGCTGGAGCCGTGGGCGAAAGTGGACCTGGCGGGCGGGACGCGCTGGCAGGAGCTTTCCCTCCAGGCGGGTGCGCTGCTTTCCTACCAGCGGGACCGCGCCCGGACCCACGACGTGCTGTTCCCGACGGGCGGGGAGCTGGTCGCGACGGTGCGGCGCTGGAACGTCGCCCTGCAGAACACGGCTTATTTCGGGGACAACCTGCTCCCGCTGTATGCGGGGCGGGACACGGGCGGCAACCCCTACGGCAGCATGCTGTATTTCGGGCAGCCCTGCTATACAGGGTTCTATGACCGCGTGGAGGCCTCCTGGGAGCCGGTCATCGCGCGGTACGTGTCGTTGAAACTGGCCGCCCGCGCCCATTTTACGCAGGCGGGATTCCTCGGATGGCAGCAGCAGTTCGGCCTGGTCTTCGACCTGGACGCGCTGCGCAGCCCGGGACAGGCGTCCGGGCGCTGCCGGTAATCCTTTATCAGAACAGGGACAGGGTCGACGCCATCAGCGCAGCGAGGGCGTCGGGGGAGCGAAGCGTCTCCAGCGGGAATCCGAAGGACGCGACCTTGTAGCTGCCGGCGTCGTAGAAGACGGCGGCGGAGACGTCGCTCCCGCGGTAGCGGAGGGTCGTCCGGGCCGTCGAGGCCGCGGGGACGAGGCCGTTGACGTTCTCGGCGCTGTAGATTTCCGGATTCAGCGTGTTCGAGAAGCGGAGCTCCGGGGCGCCGGCATAGGTCGTGCCGACCGGGTAGACGAGGCCGGAGCGACCGGCGTAGTTGCTGCGCCAGGTATAGCCCAGCGTGTTCTCGACGAAGCGGATCCGGGCGTCGCGGTCTTCCTTGTCAATCTCGATCGGATAGATGCGGTCCCAGACGTCCGTGCCGATGTAGGAGCCGGAGATCAGGAGGCTGCCGCCGCCCGCCGTGAAGGCGGAAATCGCGCTGCGGAGCGGGGCGGGGAAGACCTGGAAGCGGTTCGGGACGGCGCCGCGGCCGATCCGGGTCGTGACCTGCTTGCCGCAGATCAGGTCCGCGGCGGCGCAGCCGGCGTCGAGGGCCGGGTTCTCCGCCCAGGCTTCGCTGCCGGCGGAGCAGAAAGCCCACCCGGCGGCCAGCGCGGCCTTTCCGTGGACATACACGTAGTCGAACGTGTTGCCGGCGACCTTCTCGCCGGCGCGGTCGGTGTAGGACGCGCCGAAGCCGGCGTTGTCGTCATCGACCCACGGCAGGTCCCGCCGCAGCTGGTAGTTCTCGCCGATATAGGAGATGTCCTCCAGGTACGGGACGCCGCTGTCGGTCGCGGCGTCGAAGCCGGCGATGACGGGCGTATCGAACCAGGTCGGTGCGGAAATCCGGTAGAAGTTATTGACGATCAGCAGGTCGCGCGCGTTCCCCGCGGGGGAGCCGATCGCGAGCGTCTCCGAGGGGAAGCTCCGCCCGCCGTCGTTCCAGGCGAGGATGCGGAAACTGTAGATGTGGCCGGGCGTGACGGGGACTTCGAAGGAGTACAGGCCGTCGTGCGCGGAGTAATCCGTGAGGATGCGCCCTCCGTCGAAGGCGCGGTCGTCGATGCGCGTCTGGAGGATGAAGCCTTTCGCTGTGGCCGTCGGCTCCAGCGGGTCGGGCGTCTGGCGCCACTGCAGGACCGCCCTGGAGCGGTCCGGGCGGCCGTCCGCGCCCGTCGCGAAGCGCACGGAGAAGGTCCGGACCGGCAGCGGCTGGACTTCGTACGGCACTTCGTACATGTTGCTCATGAACTTCAGCAGACCCTTGTAGATCGCCCGGCTGACGGCAAAGCGGAAACTCGGGTCGAGGCCGTATTTCATGTCCGCGAAGTTCTGGTGGGAGAGCATCTCGATGATCATTCCCGGAGCGGGGGTCGTCCGGCTTTCGCTGTAGGAACGGTCCCAGAGTTCGCGCCGGCTCCACTCCGGCTCGAATCCGGCGCGGATGTCCTGCACGAGCTGGGTCTGGACGAGGTCGCTCATCGAGCGGGCGAGCGCGCGGCTCCGCCCGTCCGGCAGCCGGGAGGAATTCTCGTTCAGGAGGGTGTAGATGGCCAGCGTCCCGACGATCGAGTCGTTCTGGGTCGCGCCGGCGTCGCTGTGGACGGCCAGGGTCAGGTCGAAGGGAACGCCCCGCTCCTTTTTCATCATCGTCGCCCAGGTCCCGTGGCCGGCAAGGTCTTTCGTATAGTCGCCGTCCCATTTCTCCGTGTAGGAGGCGTCGATGCCGGCCCAGCGGGTCCAGTAGAGCGACGCTTCGGTGTAGGCCGGCAGTCCGGACAGCTGCCCGCCGCGGGCGATCCGGCCCATGCCGCCGCCGAACTTGCAGCCGTCGGCGGTCACGGTGTCGCCGCTTCCGGGCTGCGCGCCCGCCGGAACGGCGTTGTCCAGTTCGACCCAGCCGTCGGCGCCGGCGTCGAACTCGAAGGTGCCGAGGTAGATCCAGGTCCCGCCGCCGACCCGCTGGTCGACGGAGAACTCCGTCGTCCCGCCGAGGTGGCGGACGGTGTAGTGGGCGGCGCCGGTACTGCCCGGAACCGTCTTATACGAAACGTAAACGGCGTAGCGGCCCCGCTCCGGGATGTCCGGCGTCCAGCGGGCCGTCGCCGTCGGCACGTTCGACCCGACGGCCGCCGCCTGCCGCGCCGTTCCCATCGCGAATGGGTTGTCGTCGACCGCATACTCCCGTTTCGCATCGGCGAAACCTTCACCCGCAGCGCTCCAGGAGCCCGTTTCGCGGTAGTGGCCGGCGCGCCGCAGCAGCCCGTCCCGCGCGCCCGGGAACGCCGGGTCGTTGTCGCAGATGACTTCCATCACCTGCGTGTCCCGCTCGCGCGGCGTCATGACATAGGCCCCCGCGTTCTCCAGCATCGGAATCAGGAATGGCAGCACGTAGCTCTGCGTGTACAGGTCCTCCACCGTGCGGTGGAGCGGCGCCCGCTGCCACATCCATCGTCCTTCCTGCTCATTGTAATAGCGCCCGTGGCTCTGCCAGACCGCAAGCGTCCGCCCGCTCATCCCGCGCCGGAAGCGCTGCCCGCCGACCTGGCGGACGAAGCTTTCCTGCGCGGCCGCTTCCGGACTGCTCAGCTCGTACGCCACCGGCTTCCCGTCGTTGCCGAGGCGCGGCGTCGCGAGCCCCTCCAGCGGCGTCCGGTAGGCGTAGATGCGCCCCAGCGAATAGTCCTTGTAGCCGTCCGGGAACAGGCTGCGCAGCGTGCGCTGCAGCCAGGCGACATCCTCCGTGCTCCAGGAGAAGGAGCCCAGTTCCCGGTTGAAGTAAAAGTCCAGCACCTTGTCGCGCTTCAGGATCTGGTTCACCTCCAGCGCGACGTTGGCGTGCATCCGCTCCTGCAGCAGCACCTTGACCGAGTCCATCGCGGCGCGGAAATCGCTCCGGACGTTCTGTGCCGGCAGCGGCGCCGCGAGCAGCAGCGCCAGCCCCGCGGGCAGCAGCCGATGGATCCATCTTCTCACAGCAGCCGCAGGATAAAGGTTACAAGGGAAGCGAAGGCGAGCGACAGCCCGTCCGCGCGGAAGTCCAGGATGTCGGCGGAGCGGTAGCCCAGCTTGCCCTGCACGATTTCTGTCACGCCGGCCAGCACGCAGCCGACGGCGAAGACGAGGAGCGTCTTCAGGATGGCTTTCCAGGCCTTGTTCCCCCGTTTTCCGAACGAGAAGAAGACCAGGAAGGGGAAGGGAAAGAACATCAGGAAATGGACGATCTTGTCCATTTCGATTCCGAAGAGGGTTTTCGGCACGTCCTGGATGTCCGAGAAGTTCCCGAAACAGAGCCAGGCCAGCGCGGCGATATAGAGGACCAGGATCAGCCTGGCGGTAAATCTCGTTTTCTTTCCCATGGTCTAGAATGCCTGCATGTCGTAAAGTTTGCGGTAGTGGCCGCCGAGGGCGAGCAGCTCCTCGTGGCGGCCGCGCTCCACGATGCGTCCTTCGTCGAGCACGACGATCTCGTCCGCGTTGCGGATGGTCGAGAGCCGGTGGGCGATCGCGATCGTCGTGCGGCTGGACATCAGCCGGTCCAGCGCCTCCTGTACGAGGCGCTCGGACTCGGTGTCGAGCGCCGCCGTCGCTTCGTCCAGGATCAGGATCGGCGGATTCTTCAGAATCGCGCGGGCGATTGAGATGCGCTGGCGCTGGCCGCCGCTGAGCTTGACGCCGCGGTCGCCGACGTTCGTGTCATAGCCCTCTTCCTTCTCGAGGATGAATTCGTGGGCGTTCGCAATCTTTGCGGCCTCCTCGACCTGCGCGCGCGTCGCGCCCGCGGCCCCGAAGGCGATGTTGTTAAGTATCGTGTCGTTGAAGAGGATCGGGTCCTGGTTGACGTTGCCCATCAGGCTCCGCAGGTCGCTGACGGCGACTTCGCGGATGTCCTTGCCGTCGATGGTGACGGCGCCGGCGCTGACGTCGTAGAAGCGGGGAATCAGGTCCACCAGGGTCGTCTTTCCGGCGCCGGAAGCGCCGACGATCGCGACCGTCTTGCCTTTGCCGATTTCGAGGTCGATGTCCCGGAGCACCTGCTTCCCGCCCGGCTCATAGCAGAAGCTGACCCCGCGGAAGCGGATGGCGTCCTCGAAGCGGTCGAGCGGCAGCGGATTCGCCGGCTCCGTGAGCGGGTTCCCGGCGTCGAGGATCCGGTCGATGCGCTCCATCGAGGCCATTCCCTTCGGGATGTTGTAGGCGGCTTTCGAGAGATCCTTGATCGGCTGGATGACGCTGTAGAGGATGACGAGGAAGAAGATGAAGGTCGGGGCGTCGATCGGGGCGTTGTCGCCCAGGATCAGCATGCCGCCGAACCAGAGGACCACGGCGATCAGGATCGTGCCGAGGCATTCGCTGACGGGGTGGGCCGAGGCCTGGCGGACGGCGACGCGGGTGTTCTTGCGGCGCATCGCTTCCGTGATGCGGCCGAAGCGGCCGGACATCAGCTTCTCCGCGAGGAACGCCTTCACGACCCGCAGGCCCCCCAGCGTCTCCTCGACCTGGCTCATCGTGTCGCTCCAGAGCGCCTGCGCCTCCAGCGACTGCGCCTTCAGCTTCCGCCCGATCTTGCCCATCACCCAGAGCATCAGCGGCGCGAAAACCAGCACGAACAGCGTCATCTCCCAGGAAATCCAGACCAGCGCGGCGAAATAGCCGGCGATCAGGATCGGGTTCTTGATCAGCATGTCCAGCGACCCCGTGATCGAGTTCTCGACTTCCTGCACGTCGCCGCTCATCCGCGCGATGATGTCGCCCTTCTTCTCCTGCGAGAAGAAGCCCAGCGGCAGCGCGAGGATCTTGTCGTAGATCTTCATCCGGAGGTCCCGGACGACACCCGTGCGGATCGGGACCATCACTGCGGCTGCGCCGAAGTAGCAGGCGGTCTTCAGGACGGTCATCACGACGAGGAAGAGGCAGAGCACGAGCAGCGTGCGCGACGCGCCGTGGGCCGCCGTGAACCGGGCGACGTAGTAGTAGAGGTTGTTGATGTAGTCCTGCGAGGAGGCTGCCTCGCTCCAGGGAATCAGCGCGTAGGTCTTGTCGTCCAACCCGAAGAGCATGTTGAGGATCGGCATGATCATGCTGAACGAGAAGAGATTGAAGACAACCGAAAGGATGTTGAACACCACCGAGCCGCCCAGGTATTTCCTGTACGGTCCGATGTATTCACGCAGCATTTTCCAAAAACCTTTCATCCTTCTCCCGGGCGGAATCTCACAAATATACTCAAAGTATCTGAATGACCCGCTCCGTCCAGTGGAAAATCAGCCAGGTCCGTTTCAGCAGGATTCCGTAGTCCAGGGTGTCCGCGCGGTCGGCCTCGCGGTTGGTGCTGAGGGTGATGCCGGAGGTGAACATGACGGAGTAGAGGCCGTTCTCGAGGAAGATGCGCTGGTCGCTGACTTTCCGCAGGAACATGTCCGTGAAGCCGGCGCTCCCGTAATAGTCGAAGCCGAGGTCCAGGTAGAGGTTGTAGTTGCGGTTCGTGCGGGTAAGCAGGTCCGCGTGGCGGTTGCCCAGCGAGAGGAGGTAGTCGCCGCGGCCGTCGTGGATCGGGGAGAGGGTGCTCCCGAGGATGTCGAGGTTGACGAGGAGGGAGACGTCGCGGCGGGTGATGGGGCGGCCGGTCCGCGGGTCGCGGAGGCTGCCGGCGGCGATCTGCGCCCAGAGGGCGTTCGCGCCGGCCATGCTCAGCTGCTTGGCGTCGAGGGCGACGAAGAGGATATGGCGGTTGTAAGTGCGGCCCGCGTCGCGCATCGCGCGGAACATCGTGGCGATGCCGAGCATCGCCGCGACGCCGGAGGCGTTGCTGTCCGCGCCGGGATACAGGCGGTCCCCGAGTGTGCCGAGGTTATCGTAATGGGCGGTGATGATGATGTACCTGTCGCTCGCGGGGTGGTCGGAGGAGGGGAGGAGGCCGATGATGTTGCGGCCGTACTTGCCTTCCGCGACGAAGGAGCTGAAATAGCCTTCCGTGAGGGGCAGGAGCCCGAGGGAGCGGAAGCGGCGGGCGATGTAGGCCGAGGCTTCGACCTGGCCGCGGGTCGCGGTCGCACGGCCGCCGCAGAGCGAGTCGGCGAGGAAGGCGACGTCGCGCTCCAGGCTTTCCGCGCTGATGGCGCTTTCCGCGTCCTTGCTGGTGACGAAGGTGCTCTGGGCGCGGAGGGGAAGGGCGGCCGGGAGCAGCAGCGCGAGGAGAAGTCCTATTTTTGAGGCGAAGCGCAAGATTGGGCTCGATTTATGTGTATATTTGTACAATCTGCCAAATTTAGCGATTTCGGCGCATTTTAGGAAATAATATGAAGGGAAGGTTGGCCTTGACGCTCTTGTTCCTCCTGTTTTTCGTGCAGGGGGCGCGGGCGCAGTATGACAAGGACGTGTTTTTCTTCCGGGGACGGACCGCGCTCTCCGAAGGGAAGTACGCCGAGGCCATCGCGCAGTTCAACGTCCTCGCGAACCTGGACCCGAACGACTACTGGACCTTCTTTTTCCGCGGGATCGCGAAATACAACCTCGGCGACTACCGCGGCGCGTTCCAGGATTTCGACTACTCGGTCAGCGTGAACCCCGTCTTCACGGATGGCTACCACTACCGCGCCATCACCCGCAGCCGCTTCGGCGACTACGACGCGGCGCTCGCGGACCTGGAGTCCGCGATCAACCTGCGTCCGGGCTTCGTGGGGCTCTATTTCAGCCGGGGCGTGACCTACTTCCTTGCCCAGCAGTTCGAGAATGCGGTCGCGGACTTCGACCGCTATATCCGCAAGGAGCCGCGCGACCCTTCCGCCTACCTGAACCGCGGCGCCTCCTATCTTTATATGGCGGACACGACGAAAGCCCTGGCGGATTACAACCGCGCAATCCGCCTCGACCGCTTCGAACCGGAGGGCTATATCCGCCGCGGCCGCCTCTATGCGGACCAGAAGCAGTACAAGCAGGCGCTCGCAGACATGGACCGCGCGATCGAGCTCGACTCGACGAACACCTTCGCCTTCTTCAACCGGGCGCTGATGTATTATGAGACAAACGATTACAATGCGGCAATGCGCGACTTCAACCGCGTGCTGCGCGACGAGCCCGGCAATGCGCTGACCCTGTACAACCGCGCGCTGATCAACGCGCAGGTGGGGGATTACGAGAGCGCGCTCGCGGATATGGACCGCGTCATCAACATCAATCCGGGCAACGTGCTGGCCTATTACAACCGCGCGGCCTTCTTCATCGAGATGGGCCGCTGGCGCGACGCGCTCGACGACTACACGAAGGCGATCGAACTGTATCCGGATTTCGCCAAGGCCTACATGAACCGCTCCTATGTCGAGAACATGCTCGGCCGGACGGCCGCTTCGCGGGCCGACTACCAGACGGCCCAGCGGAAGGTCGCCGAGTACCGTGCGAAGAACGCGGAACAGGCCGGCTCCTTCGCCGACACGACGCGCAAATACAGCTCCCTGCTGGCCCTGGACGCCGATTTCGCCAAGAAAGATTTCGACAACGAACTCCTCCAGCACCGCGACCTCGACATCCGCCTGCGCCCGCTCTTCCGCTTCAGCCTGACCCGGGAACGCGGCAATGTCTCCTATGCGCTCCGCAACCGCTTCGAGCACCCGCTGGTCGACAAGTTCATCGCCGACGCCCCCGCGCCCCTCGCCATCACGAACGCCGACACGCTCGGCGGCAGCATCTCCCGCGCGCTGATCGCGACCCAGCCGGATTTCATCCGCGGCCTTTACGAACTCCAGAACAAGCAGTACAACCAGGCCCAGGTCTATTTCGACCGGGCGATCGAGGCGGCCGACGCCGTGGCGACGGACGCCGCCGGCAGCGCGGAGTCCTACTACCGCTCGTTCTACCGGATGAACCGCGGCGTGCTCCGCGCGGAGATGATCGACTTCATCGCTTCGATCCAGTCGAATGTCCAGACCCTCACGATGGACGACAAGGGCACGATCCGCGCCCGCGTCGGCGACCAGGTCACGCAGACCTACGACTATTCCGAAGCCATCGCCGACATGCAGGCCGCCGTGGATCTCGCCCCCGACATCCCGTACTTCTATTACAACCTCGGCAACCTCTACTGCCTGTCCTCGCAGCTGGTCGAGGCGATCGGCAACTACGACAAGGCGATCGAGCTGTATCCGGGGATGGGGGATGCGTATTACAACCGCGGTCTGGTGCTGATCTACCTGAAAGACAAGGAGAAGGGTTGTATCGACCTTTCCCGCTCCGGCGAGCTGGGCGTCTCCCAGGCCTACGGGGTCATTTCCAAATACTGTGAGGAGGAGCCGTAGAAGATGGAGCCGGTCCTGCGTTTCAAGAGTTTTTCCAGCGGCAGCTGCGGCAACTGCTACTTCCTCGGGCTCGAGGAGGAAGGGGAGATTACGGCCGCCGTGCTGATCGACGCCGGGGTGAGCCTGCGGCGGCTGAAGCGGGAGCTCGCCGCCGAGGGGATGGGGCTGGATTCCTTCTCCGCCGTGCTCGTGACCCACGACCACCTCGACCACATCCGCGCCCTCGGCTCCTACTGCAAGCACCTCGGCAAGCCCGTCTATGCGACCCCGGAGCTGCTTTACGCCCTCTCGCACCATACCTTCACGCTCGACTACATCGGCGCCGTCAAGCGCCCGCTGTCCGACGGCGACTGGACGGAAATCGTCCCCGGGAAAATCTCCGTCCGTGCTTTCGTCGTCCCGCACGACGCGACCCAGACGGTCGGTTACGCCGTCCGGATCGGCGGCCGCAACTTCGTGATCATGACGGACATCGGCGCGATGACGGACCAGGCCCTGGCCTACGCCCGCGGCGCGGATACGGTCGTCATCGAGTCGAACTACGACCTGGAGATGCTTCTGAAGGGCCCCTACACCTATGACCTGAAGATGCGGATCACGCGCGGCAGCGGCCACCTCAGCAACGACCAGTGCGCCTCCGCCATCCGCGCCTTCCTCCATCCCGGCCTGCGCCACATCTTCCTCTGCCACCTCAGCGAGAACAACAACACCCCGGAACTCGCCCTCGCCGCCTCCCGCGCCGCCCTCGCCGACGCCGCCGCGGCGCCGACGCTCCGCGCCCTTCCGCGCCGCACACCCTCCCAGTTGTTCCGGCTATAAAGCCCCTGCCTGATGGCGCCCTGATGGCACCATCGCGGCCGTAAATTGCAAGCGACTGATGCTCAGCGAAATATAAAAAGGACTTATGCAAAATGCGTAAGTCCATCTTGGAACTGCTTCAGTAGCAGTGCTTTCCAAAAAACGGGGGAGGCGGCGTCAGATCGGGAGGAGGACGAAGACCAGGGCGTCCCAGAGGGCGTGGCTGAGGATGAGGGCGGGGAGCAGCTGCGGGCGGAGGCGATAGATGAGGCCCCAGACCGCACCGGCGACGAGGGCCGCCATCACGAGCATGAAGTTGAACGACCAGAGGTGGACCAGCGCGTAGACGGTGGTGGTCAGCAGGAAGGCGGCGTCTGCCGCCCGGCGGCCGGGGAGGAGCCGGCCCAGCATGTGCTGCACATATCCCCGCCAGAAATACTCTTCCGCCGGTCCGATCAGGACCAGCAGCAGAAGCGCGATCATCCAGGCCGGGGAGCCTTCCTTCATCGCATAGACGGCATCCACTTCCGGCCGTGCGAACCCGAACATCCATGCCGCTGCCTTGTCCCCGATCCAGAACACGCCCCACAGCGCAAAGGCGATCGCCACCCCCGCCAGCACCTGCACGGGCCAGGCGCATTTCGCGCCGTTTTCGTGCCCGGGCGCCGGGGAAGGGCCGAAGCGGAGCGCAAGGGCCGTGAGGATGACGGCGGAAGCCGACATCGCGAGCCAGAAGTTCAGGCGGCCGCCGGTCCAGGGACTGAACATGAGGAACCACAGCAGCGCTGCGGCCGCGACGGCGGCGGCCAGGCGGCGGGCCGCCGGCCGGGCGTCAGGGCCGGAGAGGGGCGCCGGGGTCATAACAGGCCGGCGATCAGCAGGCCGAGGGACAGGAGGCCGGAGAAGGCGAGGTGGAGTTTCGCCGTGGCCTGGTCCAGGCCGCGCATGGCCTCGAGTCCGTTCTTGTCATACGTGGCGGCCTGCCGGAGGTTCTTCCAGGCGGGAATGGCGGCGGGCAGGCAGAGGAGGGCGAGCGGATGGAGCGCGCCGAAGAGGACGGCGAGGATGACGAAGAGGAACGGGGTCGCCATGTAGCAGCAGTAGAGGATGCTGGAGACCTTGCCGCCGAGGAGCATCGCGAAGGTCTTGATGCCGGCCGCACCGTCCGAAGGGATGTCGTAGGTGTTGTTGGCGTGGAGGACGGAAACCGTGATGATGCCCAGGGGAACCGAGAGGATCAGGGCGTCCGGCTGGAAGCTGCCCGTCATCGCGTAGCCTGCGCCGAGGACGGTCAGCACGCCGAAGATGATGAAGATGTCCAGGTCGCCGAGGGCGCGGAATTTCAGGAAGGAGTACAGCGCGGTCAGCAGGACGCCGATGCCGCCGACGATGAGCAGGCCGGGGCCGCTCAGCAGGGTGATGCCGAGGCCGACGAGAATGCCGGCGGCGAAGAGCAGCAGGCTGAAGCGCTTGTACTCTTCCGGCTCGAAGTGGTGGAACACCAGGTTGGGGACGGCGAACGCGTTTTCGTTGTCCACGCCGGACTTGTAGTCATAGTAATCGCTCAGGACGTTTCCTGCGGAGTGGAGCAGGATCACCCCCACCAGCGAGAGTACGAAGCAGACATATGGCATCGGGCCCGCAGGCAGCAGGTCCCGGCTGAAAAGATACGCAAACGTAGCGACGACGGGCATCGTCGAAACCGGCAGCGCCCAGTAGCGCGTTGCCACAACCCAATCTTTCAAATTGTGTTTCATGGTGCAAGTATAGCGATTATTGCGTCAGGCGATTTCGGTGAGGGCGCCGGTCGTGGAGTCGATGATGAATCCGCGGACGACGACGTCCTTCGGGACCAGGGGATGGTTCCGGACGGCGGCGACGGTGCGGCGCACGGAGGCTTCCGTGTCGTGGAAGCCCTCCAGCCAGTCCGCGACACCGCGGGCCTCCCACGCGGCGAGGGTCGCTTCGGGGATGCCGCGCTCCTGCATATGGGGCTTGAACTCCGCGTAGCTCATATGGCAGGCGCCGCAGGTCGAATGGTGGACGACCATCACCTCCGTCACGCCCAGCTCGTAGATGGCGACCAGCAGGGAGCGGATGGCGGAGTCGGTTTCGGAGAGGATCAGGCCGCCGGCGTTCTTGATAATCTTGGCGTCGCCGTTCTTGAGGCCCAAGGCCTTGGGAAGCAGTTCCGTGAGGCGCGTGTCCATGCAGGTCAGCACGGCGACGTGCTTCGACGGGAATTTGTCGGTCACAAAAGGTTCGTAGGCTTTCGCCCGGACGAAATAATCGTTGAATCTCAGGATGTCGTCAATCATGGCAGCGGGTTTGTTCTGTCGGGTAAAGATACGGATTCTTACGGGAAAAGCCCGCAAAAGCGCGGTGAAACGCGGTGATTTTTGGTTTATTGGATGAAAGTCGCTATCTTTCGGGATATTTGAAACGGCCGTCGTTTCGCGCCTGAAAGAATGAGAAGAAAGACCCTGCTGCTGACGCTGCTCTGCCTCCTCGCCTGGAACCTCCGGGCGCAGGACGAGGCGGAAGAAAAGCGCGTCACGGGCTGGAACAACGTAATCCTGCCCAGCCTCGGTCTCTCGAGCGATTCCGGCTTCCAGTACGGCCTGTTCGGCGAGATTTACTATTACGGGGACGGCAGCACCTACCCGGACCCGGTCCACCAGATCAAGTGGACGGCGAACCATTCGACCCAGGGCCGCACCCGCCTGAATCTCCTTTACGACTCGAAATACCTGATTCCCGGGATGCGCGTGACGGCCCTCGCCCTCTTCGTGGATGACCCCCTGTACCGCTTCTACGGTTTCAACGGCGCGGCTTCCCCCTTTACCAAAGAGCTGAAGGCCGTCCGCTATTTCAACCTTGCGCGGCGCTATTTCCAGTCCTTCGTGAACCTCCAGGGCGACATTACGGAAAACCTGAAATGGGCGGCCGGCATCTCCTACTGGAGTTTCCATACCCAGCCGTTCAATGACGCGAAATACGGCGGAGATGCCGCGAATTCGCTCTACAGCCGCTATGTCGCCGCCGACATCATCAAGGAGCACGAGCGCGACGGCGGCCGCGTGCTGGAACTCCGGGCGGGCCTCGCCTACGACTCCCGCGACCGGGAGGCGGCCCCGAACCGCGGCATCCTGGCGGACGCCTACCTGAACGGGGCGCCCGACCTGTTCGGCAGCGGCGCGCCGTACCTGAAGGCCTGCTTCCATTGGGCGCAGTTCCTGACGGTTCCCTTCGGCCTCCCCGCCGGCGACCCGGTCTTCGCCTACCGCATTTCCTACCAGGGGACCGTCGCCGGCGAAGCGCCGTTCTACATGCAGCAGGTCATCTCCGCCCTCGTGCCGAAAAAGGTTATCCTGGAGGGTCTGGGCGGCTCCAGCACCATCCGCGGCATCTACGCGAACCGCGTCGTGGCGGACGACTATTTCTGGGGCAACTTCGAACTGCGCACCAAACTCTTCCGCTTCAATTTCCGGGGCGGAGACGTCTACGTGGCGGTCAACCCCTTCTTCGACTGCGGCTTTGTCCCCGGCACGTACCGGATCTCCGAGATGGCCGCGATGGCCGGCGTGACGCCGGCGGAAATCCGCGCCAAGGCGCGTGAACTGGTCCGCAGCGCGGGCGCCGGCCTCAAGATCGCCTACAACGAGAACTTCATCCTCTCCGCGGAAATGGCCCACTGCTTCAATCCCGGCTTCGGCGATCCCGTCTGGTTCAACTTCGGGACCAGCTATTCCTTCTGATAATACCAATTAACCAACCTGATATGAAGCGGATTCACATTCTTTCGGCGATGCTGCTCCTCGCGCTCGCCGTCGTCGGTTGCCGCAAAGGCGCCGCCGTCGACCCGGTCATCGCTCCCGACCGCAAGGTGGAAGCGAAGGTAGAGAAGGTCCTGAAGGGGATGACCCTGAAGGAGAAGGCGGGCCAGATGGTCCAGATTTCCATCGGCCGCCTCGAGGACGACACCCGCGAGTCCCTCGATCCCGAAAAGCTCGACCGCATCATCGGCGAGTACAAGGTCGGCTCGATCCTGAATGTGATGCACGATATGGCCCATACCCGCGCGCAAACCGCGGAGATGGTCCGCCAGATCCAGGAAAAGTCGATGGAAGCCATCGGCATTCCCTGCATCTACGGCCTCGACATGATCCACGGCGCCTCCTACCTGATCGACGGCACCCTCTTCCCGCAGGAAATCAACCTCGGCGCGACCTTCAACCGCGCCTATGCGGCGGCGATGGGCCGGGCGATGGCCTATGAGACGCGCGCGGCGCAGGTGCCGTGGGTGTTCTCCCCGGTCATGGACCTCGGCCGCGACCCGCGCTGGCCGCGCCAGTGGGAGAGCTGGGGCGAGGATCCCTACCTCCAGGCGGAAATGGCCCGCACCGAGACCCTCGCCATCCAGGGCGACGATCCGAACCACATCGACGCGGAGCATGCGGCGGTCAGCCTGAAGCATTACATCGGCTACGGCGTCCCGGTTTCCGGCAAGGACCGCACGCCCGCCGTCATCGCGCCGAACGACCTCCGCGAGAAGTTCTTCCGCCCGTTCCTGGAGTGCTTCCGCGCCGGCGCCCTGACCGCGATGGTCAACTCCGCCTCGATCAACGGCGTCCCGACCCACGCCAACCGTGAACTCCTGACCGGCTGGGTCAAGGAGGAACTCGGCTGGGACGGCATGCTCGTCACCGACTGGGCCGACATCGACAACCTCTTCACCCGCGACCATATCGCCGCCGACAAGCGCGAGGCCGTGAAGATCGGCATCAACGCCGGCATCGACATGATCATGGACCCCTATGATCCGGAATGCGTGAACGTCATCGTGGAGCTCGCCGAAAGCGGGGAGATTCCGATGGAGCGCATCGACGACGCCGTGCGCCGCATCCTGCGCCTGAAAGTCCGCCTCGGCCTCTTCGATAGCCCCGTGACGCAGCAGGAGTATCCGGAATTCGCCTCCGCCGCCTTCCGGCAGGCCTCCTATGACGCCGCCGTCGAGAGCGAGGTGCTCCTGAAGAACGAGGGGAACCTCCTGCCGCTCCGCAGCGACACCCGCATCCTCGTGACCGGCCCGAACGCCAACAGCCTCCGCGCCCTGAACGGCGGCTGGTCCTATACCTGGCAGGGCGGCGCCGATACCTTCGCCCCGCAGTACAACACCATCCTGGAGGCGCTGCGCACGCGTTTCAGCCGCGTCAGCTATGCTCCCGGCGTGATCTACAACGAGAATTACGGCGCCTGGCAGGAGGACGAGGCCTCCGGCATCGCGCTGGCGGCCCTGATGGCCCGCACGGCGGACGTCGTCATCTGCTGCGTCGGCGAGAACTCCTACTGCGAGACCCCCGGCAACATGGACGACCTGAACCTCTCGGCCAACCAGAAGGCGCTCGTGCGCGCGGTGGCCGCGACCGGCAAGCCGGTCATCCTCGTGCTGAACGAGGGGCGCCCGCGCATCATCGGCGACATCGAACCGCTGTGCCGGGCGGTCGTGGACGTGATGCTGCCCTCCAACTACGGCGGCGACGCGCTGGCGGCCCTGCTGAGCGGCGCGGAGAACTTCTCCGGCAAGCTCCCGTTCACCTATTCCAAGCACATCAACGCCCTCCATACCTATGATTACAAGGTTTCTGAGCACCGCGAGGTGATGAACGGCTCCTACAACTACGACGCCGTGATGGACGTCCAGTGGCCGTTCGGCCACGGCCTGAGCTACACCAGCTTCGCCTATTCGGACTTCAAGCTCCTGAGCCCGGAGACCTTCCGGGCGGGCGACGTGATCCGGGTCAGCGTCAACGTGAAGAATACCGGCACCCGCGCCGGCAAGGAGGCCGTCCTGCTCTACAGTTCCGACCTCGTGGCCAGCCTGGTCCCGGACGTGAAGCGCCTCCGCGCCTTCGACAAGATCGAACTCGCGCCCGGCGAGGCGAAGACGGTGACCTTCGAGATTCCCGCCCACGAGCTGGCGTTCGTCGGCGCGGACGGCAAATGGCGCCTGGAGGAAGGCGACTTCCGCCTCAGCTGCGGCGGCCAGGGCCTGCTGCTGAAATGCACGGCTACCCAGGTCTGGGACACCCCGAACATCTAGCGACCCGACTTCCGAAACCAAAAAATGATTATCTTTGCGGCGAGGTCGGCCCGGAGGGCCGGCCAAGTGTAACAGGTACCACTCTAAAAACTGCAAGGAATGAACAAGAAAGTTTCTGCCAACTTCATGGTGATGGCGGTGGTGTTCACCGTCTGCCTGATCACCTCCAATCTGTTTGCGAGCAAGATCATCTCCGTCTTCGGGGTCAACCTTCCCGGGGCGGTGATCGTGTTCCCGGTTTCGTATATCCTGAACGACTGCATCGCGGAGGTCTGGGGCTTCCGCAAGGCGCGGATCGTCATCTGGCTTGCGTTCCTGATGAATTTCATGGTCGTGCTGCTGGGGCAGCTGGTCGTCTGGCTGCCGGCGGCGGACTTCTGGGACGGGGCCGAACACTTCAACTATATGTTCACGCTGGCGCCGCGGGTCGCGTTCGCCTCGCTGCTGGCCTTCGTGGTCGGCTCGAACGTGAACGCGTGGGTGATGAGCCGGATGAAGGTCGCCTCCGGGGGACGCCGCTTCTGGCTGCGCGCCGTCGTCTCCTCGCTTGCCGGCGAGGGGGCGGATTCGCTGATCTTCATGCCGATCGCCTTCTGGGGGACGCCGCTGGACGCGCTCGGGACGATGATGTTGGCGCAGGTGACCTTCAAGGTCTGCTACGAGATCATCGTGCTGCCGCTGACGAGCCGGATCGTGCGGCACGTGAAACAGGTCGAAGGGGTCGACGTCTTCGACCGCAACATTTCGTATAACCCGTTTAAGATTACAGATATATAATGGACGAGAATCGCAAGGCCGAGGGCCTGAAGGCCCTGGGGCGGGAGACGGAATACCGCCAGACCTATGATCCCGGCGTGCTCGAGGCGTTCGAGAACCGCCATCCCGGGAACGACTACTGGGTGCGTTTCAACTGCCCGGAATTCACGGCGCTCTGCCCGATCACGGGCCAGCCGGATTTCGCGGAAATCCGCATCAGCTACATTCCGGACCGCCGGATGGTCGAGAGCAAGAGCCTGAAGCTGTACCTGTTCAGCTTCCGCAACCACGGCGCTTTCCACGAGGACTGCGTCAACATCATCATGAAGGACCTGATCGCGCTGATGGACCCGCGGTACATCGAAGTGACGGGCTTCTTCCTGCCGCGCGGCGGCATCAGCATCCACCCGTACGCCAACTACGGCCGCCCGGGGACGCGCTACGAAGAACTGGCATTCAAACGTTTATCAGAGAGGGAATAGGATTATGAAACGAACCGCTCTCCGCAGGGCGCTGATCCTGCAGCCATGATGCGTTTCTGGGAAGTCCTGCTCGTTGCGTTCGCGCTGGCGATGGACTGCTTCACGGTCTCGGCCGTGAGCGGGGTCATCCAGCGGAAGGTGCGCCGGGGGACCCTGCTGCGGATGGCGCTGCTGTTCGGCCTGTTCCAGGCGCTGATGCCCCTGCTGGGCTGGGTCGCCATCTATTATTTCCGCCACAGCGTCGAAGCGTATGACCACTGGATTGCGTTCGCGATGCTCGCTTTCATCGGAGTCAAGATGATCCGGGACGCGTTCGCGCCGGAGGAGGAGAAGCAACTCAGCCCGGAGAAGCTGCGCACGCAGCTGGCGCTGGCTGTCGCGACGAGCATCGACGCGCTCGCCGTAGGGATTTCGATGGGCTGTTCCGGCTACGCGACCCTCTCCTCGCTGCTGCCGCCGCTGGCGCTGATCGGGCTTGTCTCATTCCTGCTGAGTATCGCCGGAACCCTGCTGGGCGTGCGCTTCGGGGAGGCCGTCGCACGCCGCTGGAAGCCGGAACTCGCAGGCGGTGTCATTTTAATCGCCATCGGTGTCAAAATCCTCCTGGAACACCTCCTCGGCTGAGAATATTTTCCTATCTTTGGGAAGTACTAACCACGTTATGTCATGAAAAAAGCCCTGCTCTTTTTCGTGCTTGCGGTCCTGCTTCCCGCTTCCTGCAACCGCAAGGACGCCATTGACCTCCAGGCCCACCGCGGCGGCGCCGGCCTGATGCCGGAGAACACGATCGTCGCGATGCGGAACGCCATCGACCTCGGTGTCAATACCCTGGAGTTCGACCTGCAGCTTTCCGGCGACGGCCAGGTCGTCGTCTCCCACGAGAATTATTTCCATCAGCGCTACTCGACGCGCCCGGACGGTACGCCCGTCCAGAACGGCGAGCCGCGGGAATACCTCTATAAGATGCCCTACGACAGCATCGCGAAATACGACGTCGGCCTGCGTCCGAACACGACCTGGCTGACGCAGCAGCGCGTCGCCGCCGTCAAGCCCCTGGCGTCCGAACTGATCGACGACGCCGAGCGCTACGCCGCCTCCAAAGGCATGAAAATGAACTACAACATCGAAATCAAGTCCTCCGCGTCGGCCGGCGAGGGAGAGAACTGGCCCGAATACCACGAATTCTGCGACGTCTGCATCCCGCTCCTCCTGTCGAAGAACCTCGGCGACCGCCTGGTCGTCCAGAGCTTCGATACCCGCTCGCTGGAGTACATCCACGAAAAATGGCCGCAGGTCATCCTCTCCTACCTGACCGACCAGGAGCCCGACATCGAGGAAATCATGGCGAACCTCAGTTTCCGGCCGCAGTGGTGGAGTCCGAATTACAAGCCCGTCACCCCGGAGAACGTCGCCTGGTGCCACCGCAAGGGCATCAAGGTCGTCCCGTGGACCGTGGACGACCCCGACGAGATCCGCCGGATGGTGGACTGCGGCGTCGACGCCATCATCTCGAACTACCCCGACCGTCTGATTGAAATCTGCCGCGCGAAATGATCAAGTTCCTCCAGCAGCCCGCCTACAAACCGGCGGAGACCGGCCCCGAAGCCGATGCCAGGTATAAAAGAATGCGCCTGCAGGTCTTCCTGGGCGCTTTCATCGGATATGCGGGCTTCTACCTGGTCCGCAAGAATTTCTCGATGGCCATCCCGGCCCTCGCGCCGCTCGGCTTCGCCAAGACGGAGCTCGGCGTCGTCCTGTCGATGAACGCCGTCGCCTATGCGCTCTCCAAGTTCCTGATGGGCAGCGTGTCCGACCGCTCGAACGCGCGCGCTTTCCTGCCGCTCGGCCTCGTCCTGGCGGCCGTTTCGATGGCCTTCATGATCGTCCCGGTCCAGTGGATCGGTGCGGACCACAAGGCGCTCGCGATCCTGCTGATGGGCGTGCTGAACTTCCTGGTCGGCTGGTTCAACGGCATGGGCTGGCCTCCCTGCGGACGCGTGATGACGCACTGGTTCTCCGTGAGCGAGCGCGGCACGATGATGAGCATCTGGAACTGCGCCCACAACGTCGGCGGCGCCCTGGTGGGCCCGATGGCGACCTACGGCGCCGTCTGGTTCGGCAGCTGGCTCTACGGCGCCCACGCGGAGTTCTACTTCCTGGCCGGCACCTTCCTGTTCCCGGCGGCGGTCGCGCTGCTGATTGCGCTGCTCGCATATGTGCTGCTGCGGGACACGCCGCAGTCCTGCGGACTGCCTTCCGTCGAACAGTGGCGGGACGACTATCCGAAGAACTATTCCGAGAAGCACGAGCAGACCCTGACGACCCGGGAGATCTTCTTCAAGTACGTGCTGAACAACAAGTTCCTCTGGTTCATCGCGGTTGCGAACGCGTTTGTCTACATGGTCCGCTACGGCTGCCTCGACTGGGCGCCGACGATCCTGACGGAGAAGGGGATCGACCTGAAGAGCGCGGGCTGGGCGTATTTCGCCTATGAGTTCGCGGCGATTCCGGGGACGCTGATCTGCGGCTGGCTGTCCGACAAGCTGTTCCACGGCCGGCGCGCGCTTCCGACGATGATCTTCATGGCGCTCGTGGCCGTCTTCATCGTCCTGTACTGGATATTCATCGACAACCTCACGATGGTCATCATTTCCCTGATCGGCATCGGCTTCTTCATCTACGGACCGGTGATGCTGATCGGCGTCCAGGCGCTTGACCTCGCCCCGAAGAACGCCGCCGGTACGGCCGCGGGCCTGACCGGCTTCTTCGGCTATTTCTTCGGGACCGCCATCCTGGCGAACGTCGTAATCGGCGCCGTCGCCCAGGCTGCCGGCTGGAACTGGACGTTCCTGCTGCTGCTCACCGCCTGCGTGCTGGCCGTCGTCTTCATGGGACTGACCTACAAGGAAGAGTTGTACCTTGTCAAGAAACAGAAATAAATGAGATCCAACGAGTTTGATGTCATCATCATCGGCGGTGGCATAACGGGGGCCGGGACGCAGCGCGACTGTGCGATGCGCGGCCTGCGGACCCTCCTCGTCGAGCGGAGCGACATTGCGACGGGCGCGACGGGCCGCAACCACGGCCTGCTCCACTCGGGCGCACGCTATGCCGTGAACGACCCGGAGTCCGCCCGGGAATGCATCCGGGAGAACCGGATCCTGCGCCGCATCGCCTCCCACTGCGTGGACGATACGCAGGGCCTCTTCATCACCCTCCCGGAGGATGACCTGGCTTACCAGAAAACCTTTGTCGAGAGCTGCCGCAAGGCGGACATCGATGCGGAGATCATCGATCCCGCGGAGGCGCTCCGCCTCGAGCCGAGCGTCAATCCGGCGCTTGTCGGCGCCGTCCGGGTTCCCGACGGGAGTGTCGATCCCTTCCGCCTCACGGCGGCGAACATGCTCGACGCGAAGCTCCACGGCGGCCAGGTCCTCCTGCAGACCGAAGTGACCGGCTTCATCCGGGAAGGGGATACCGTCAAGGGCATCCGGACCCGCAACGTCCAGACCGGCGCGCCCGGCGCGTACTACGCGCCCGTCGTCGTCAACGCAGCCGGCATCTGGGGCCAGCACATCGCCGAAATGGCCGGCGTGCAGGTCGGCATGTTCCCCTCGAAGGGCGCGCTGCTGATCTTCGCCCACCGCGTCAACAGCGTCGTGATCAACCGCTGCCGCAAGCCCGCCAACGCGGACATCCTCGTCCCGGGCGATACCGTCTGCATCATCGGTACGACCTCGACCCGGATTCCGTTCGAGGAGTGCGACGATGTCGCCGTAACGCCGGAGGAGGTCAACCTGCTGATTTCCGAGGGCGCGAAGCTCGCGCCGTCGCTGGCCTCGACCCGCATCCTGCGGGCCTATGCCGGCGTGCGCCCGCTCGTCAGTGCCGACAACGACCCGTCCGGCCGCAACATCTCCCGCGGTATCGTCTGTCTCGACCACGAGACTCGGGACGGCCTGAAGGGCTTTGTCACCATTACCGGCGGCAAGCTGATGACCTACCGCCTGATGGCCGAGATGGCCACGGACGCCGTCTGCCGCAAGCTGGGCGTCAGCAAGGCCTGCGAGACGGCGACGACCCCGCTGCCGGGTTCCGGCGCGAACTCGCTGCGGGAAGTGGCCGAGGTGATCTGGGAGAATCCGAATACGGTCCAGAAAGCCTCCGCGAGCCGCCTGGGGACCCGGGCGGAGCGCCTGCGCGGCAGCGACCGCTACGACCAGGCCCTGATTTGCGAGTGTGAGGAGGTCTCCGTCGGGGAGATCAATTCCGCGATCGAGCGGCTCGACGTCAGCGACCTGACGGACCTGCGCCGGCGCACGCGCGTCGGGATGGGTACCTGCCAGGGCGAGCTCTGCGCCTGCCGCGCCTCCGCGCTGCTGGCCCGCGCCCACGGCTGCGTCGAGCGTGAGCGCCAGGATATGAAAGCTTACCTGACCGAGCGCTGGAAGGGGAATTTCCCCATCGGCTGGGGCGATACGCTCCGCGAGGCGGAGTATACGCAGTGGGTCTATAAACACGTGCTTGGCCTATGAAATTCGATACCGTCATCATCGGAGGCGGCCTTGCCGGACTGATTGCCGGCATCAGCCTCCAGAAAGCCGGGCGTTCGACCGCCATCGTGAGCGCCGGCCAGAATGCCCTGCACTTCTTCTCCGGGACCTTCGAGTCGATGGAGCAGGATGCGCGGACCGAGGACCTCTTCGCGGAAGCCGGGATCCGGCTTTCCTGGCGGGAGGGCTGGCGGCTGATGCCGCTCGGGACCTTCCGTCCCGCGGGACTGTCCCTCGAGGACGTCAGCCTGCTTGAGACGCCGTCCCTGCCGGGCTCGGCCCTGATCGTGAATTTCGCTGGCTTCCATGACTTCTTCGCGTCCTTCCTGGCGGAAGGGCTGGAGAAGGCGGGGACGTCCTGCCGGACCCGCGTCCTGCAGTTGCAGGAGATGGAAGACATGCGTCTCTCGCCGAGCGAGATGCGCTCCGTCAACATCGCGCGTACGATGGACCGGGTCTGGGAAAAGGTGGTCCGCGAGGTGCGCGAGCTCCTCAAGGACGAGGACACCGTCATCCTGCCGCAGGTCTTCGGCCTCGAGGACCCGTCCGTGCCCGGGAAGATCCGTGCGGCGCTGCCCGCGCGCGTGGTCTTCGTCGGGACGCTGCCGCCGTCCGTCCCCGGCATCCGTACGCAGCACCAGCTCCAGCGCCGCTACGGCGTGCTGGGCGGCACGTACCTGATGGGGGACGAGGTCGTCTCCGCCCGGATGGATGAAAACCGCGTCCTGAGCGTCTCCACGAAGAACCTCGGCTCCCACGTCCTTTCTGCGGACAGTTTCGTGCTGTCTTCCGGGGCCTTCTTCTCCAAGGGACTGTTGTCCACGCCGGAGCACGTCTACGAGCCGCTCTTCAAGCTCGACGTCGTCTTTGCGGGGGAGCGGAGCGGGTGGTACCGGCCGGACTTCATGGAAGACCAGCCGTATCTCTCGTTCGGCGTCCGGACGGATGCAGACCTGCGCGCCCTGAAGGGCGGCAGGCCGGTCGAAAACCTGTATGCGATGGGGTCCATCCTGGGCGGAACCCGCCCGGAATTCGGGACCGGCGGCGGCCTTGCCATCCGCTCCGCCTTTGCTGTTGCTGATGCTTTAACCCGTTCTGCCTTATGAAGTTGCAAGATTATACAACCAGTGCGCACAACTTCGAAGAGTGTATGAAATGCACCATCTGCACCGCCTACTGCCCGGTGGTGCCGGTCAATCCGCTCTATCCCGGTCCGAAGCAGGCCGGTCCGGACGGGGAGCGCCTGCGCCTGAAGGATCCCTGGTTCTTCAACAAGGCCCTGAAGTACTGCCTGAACTGCAAGCGCTGCGAGGTGGCCTGTCCCTCCGGGGTGCACGTCGCCGACCTGATCCAGGCCGCGCGCATCCGCTATGACCATACGCCCCCGAAGCTGCGCGACGTGATGCTCGCGTCCACGGACTTCATGGGCACGCTGGCGCGGCCGTTCGCGCCGGTCGTGAACGCCGTAACCTCGCTGGGGGTGACGAAGAAGGTGCTGGACGCGACGATGGCGATCGACCACCGCCGCAGTTTCCCGAAATACAGCGGCCGCGGCTTCGAGGCCTGGCTGCGGCGCCACGCCAAGGAGCAGGCGGTGTTCCCGGAGCAGGTAGCCTACTTCCACGGCTGCTATGTGAATTACAACTATCCCCAGCTGGGGAAGGACCTCGTGAAGGTGATGAACGCGCTGGGCGTCGGCGTGCAGCTGCTCGACCGGGAGAAGTGCTGCGGCGTGGCGATGATTGCGAACGGGATGTCCCGGCGGGCGCGGGAGCACGCGCAGCACAACGTGGAGGTCATCGGCGCGGCGGTCGAAAAGGGGCTGCCGGTGGTGGCGACTTCCTCGACCTGCACCTTTACGATCCGCGACGAGTATCCGTCGCTGCTGGAGGTGGACAATTCCGCCGTGCGGGACAGCCTCACGCTGGCGACGCGCTTCGTGTTCGAGAAGCTGGAGGCGGGCGCGCAGCTGCGCTTCAAGCCGGATTTCCGGATGAAGGTGGCGTACCATGTGCCCTGCCATCTGGAGAAGCTGGGCTGGGGCGTGTTCTCCGAGCGGCTGATGAAGCTGATTCCGGGGGTGGAGTTCCAGCTGCTGGATTCCGCGTGCTGCGGCATCTCAGGCACCTACGGCTTCAAGAAGGAAAACTACGACGCCTCCCAGGCCATCGGCGCGAAACTCTTCGACCAGATCCGCCAGGTCAACCCGGACGCCGTCGCCTGCGACTGCGAGACCTGCAAGTGGCAGATCGAGATGTCCACCGGCTACCCGGTCCTCCACCCGATCTCCATCCTCGCGCAGGCACTGGCTGACTAGCACTTTTACGCCGGAAGGTCAGCGGAGGAGGAAGCGCTGGGAGAGGGCGGCGCTGTCGCCGGCGTAGAAGTCGACGGAGACGTCCCTGGGACCGACGGTGAGCTTGTAGGAGCCGGCGGCGCGGGAGCGGGAGTAGGCGCGGAGGCCGTCGCGGTACTCGTCGAAGAGGGCGGTCTCGTCCGCGACGGGCGTTCCGTCGTCGTTCTTCGTCCCGATGCGCAGGGTCCCGTACTTCGCGGCGCCTTCGGAATCAATCTCGTAAATACCCGTCTTCTCGTTTGTCGTCCAGACGCTGTTCATCGTCAGCTGCGTGATGCGGCCGCCGTCGCCGACCCAGTCGAAGAACTCGGTCCGGTGGGTATGGCCGCAGAGGCCGATGACGCCGCGGCGGGCGAATTCACGGCGGAAATGGCGGCGGATCTCCGTGTCGCGCGCGCTGCCGTGGTAGAACCAGCGGCAGCTGGCGCTGTCGTAGGGGAAGAGGGGACCGTGGACGATCACGAAGGTATGGCGCGCGCCTTCGGAGTCTTTCAGCAGCTTCTCCATCTCCGCGTCGTCGGGCGTGTTGAAGTCTGCGACGAGGAAGGCGTCGTCGCCGATGTTGAAGGAGAAGGTCGTCTTCGAAACGGGCTTTCCGAGCTCGCGGGCCATCCGGGCGGGCATATAATCCTTGTAGGCCTGCTCGGCGTCGACGCCGCGGATGTCGTGGTTGCCGACTACGGTGATGAAGGGAAGGCCGCCGAAGTCGTCCTTGAAGCGGTTCATCACGTCGTCCAGCATCCGGCGGTGGACTTCGCCGCTGCCGCAGTCACCCTGGATCAGGTCGCCCATCTGGAAGACCATCTTCGTATCGGGGCCGACGAGCTGTGCGGCGCGACGGACGAGGCGCGGGCAGCGCTCCCGCCACATCTCGCCGTTGCGGGCGAATTCCGCGCGCTGGACGCGGTTCAGCCACTCGACGGGCTCGTTGTAATGCGCATGGTAGACGTCGGCGGGCTCGGCGTCGAAGTGGGTGTCGCCCAGGATGACGACCGAGTAGCGGCGCTCGGCGCCCGCGCAGCCGGTCAGCCCGGCGCCCAGCAGTCCGGCTCCGGCGATCCCCGCCGCGGCCGTCGTCAGAAATTCCCTTCGGTTCATAGGATCAGGCAGGTTAAATCAGGGCGAGGGCGACGTCCATCATGTGGGTAAAGGTCGTGCGGCGCTCTTCCGGAGTACAGGCTTCGCCGGTCACGAGGTGGTCTGAAACCGTAAGGATGGCGAGGGCGCGCTTTTTCGCCCAGGCGGCGTTCATGTAGAGCGCCGAAGCCTCCATCTCGACGGCGAGGACGCCCATCGACGCCCATTTTTCGTTCTGGGGGTTGACCGAGTAGAAGGTGTCGGACGAGAGGACGTTGCCGACCTTGAAGCGGTAGCCGAAGGTCTCGCCGGCCTCGACGGCCTTGCGCAGCAGCCCGAAGTCCGCGATCGGGGCGAACGTCCCCGGCAGCCCGAACTGGGCGCCGTAGTTGGAATCGGTGCTGGCGCCCTGGGCGAAGACCAGGTCGCCGATGTGGAGGTCCGGATGGTAGGAGCCGGCCGAGCCGATGCGGATGATGGTGTCGACGTCGTAGAAGTTGAAGAGTTCGTAGGTGTAGATGCTGATCGAGGGGATCCCCATCCCGTGGCCCATGACACTGACTTTCTTTCCTTGATATGTTCCCGTGAAGCCGAGCATCCCGCGGATCCGGTTCACGACGACCGGGTTTTCGAGGTAGTTGTCCGCCATGTACTGGGCGCGGAGCGGGTCGCCGGCCATAATGACGGTCCGGGCGATTTCGTCGTAGTGGGCCCCGATGTGGGGCGTGGGGGTCTGGTTCGCTGACATAGGCAAATCGTAAGTAGTATCGTACGAAGATACGAATTTTAACGGTTTAATCCGTCGCAAGATTGGAATTATGGTCGGATTTGCCTATATTGAACGCGTATCTACCTAAAAACAAAGGCCATGAGAATGAAAATGATTGCGGCTGCGGCGCTGTTTGCGCTCAGCCTCGGGGTATTCGCCCAAAACCGCGGACCGGCCCGTCCTGCCGCCGCGGACGCCGAAAAGAAAGAAGACGCGGCCGTCGAACTGCAGTTCAAGGCAGGCCTCCACGGCATCGCGCAGCACGAGAACGACTGGTATTTCGAGATTCCGGATTCCCTGCTGGGCCGCCGGATGCTGGTCGTGACGCGCTTCGTCAGCAACACCGTCGACGCCGGCACCTACGGCGGCGAGGAAGTGAACGAGGTGATGATCTACTGGGAGAAGGCCTCCAACGGCAACCTCCTCCTCCGCAGCGACGTCCTCTCGATCCAGGCAGCCGAGGACCAGGAAATCTCCAAGGCCGTCCGCGTCAGTTCGGAGAACCCCATCGTGGCCTCCTTCAAGCCGGAAAAGAACAGCCCCGCCGGTGCCACGCGCATCAAGGTCAACAGCCTCTTCGAAGGCGATACGCAGATCTTCTCCCTGTCCGCCGCCGACAAGCGCCGCTACAACCTGGGCGGCCTCAAGGGCGACGCCTCCTTTATCGAGAGCATCCGCACCTACCCGATCAACACCGAGGTGACCGTCACCAAGACCTATAACTACAACGCCCCGTCCGGCGGCCCCGCCGGCCCGATGCCCCAGACTTCCACCAACCTGCCCGCAGGACGCCAGGCCGGCGCCGTGACCGTGGTGCTCAATTCCTCGATCGTCCTGCTGCCGAAAGAGCCGATGGAGCAGCGCTGGTTCGACCCGCGCGTGGGCTTCTTTGCCGGCGGCTACCGGGAGTTCTCCGATGACCAGCAGGGGGTCGAGACGATCCGTTTCATCGCCCGCTACCGCCTCGAGGCCCGTCCCGAGGACGTCGAGCGCCAGAAGCGCGGCGAACTCGTCGAGCCCGTCAAGCCGATTGTCTATTATATCGACCCCGCGACGCCGAAGCAGTGGCGCAAGTACCTGATCGCCGGCGTCAACGACTGGAACGTCGCCTTCGAGCAGGCCGGCTGGAAGAACGCCATCCGCGGCGAGGAATGGCCGGAGGACAATCCGGACATGAGCCTGGAGGACGCCCGCTTCTGCGTGATCCGCTACCTGGCTTCCCCGATTGCGAATGCCTATGGCCCGAATGTCCACGACCCGCGTTCCGGCGAGATCATCGAAAGCCATGTCGGCTGGTACCACAACGTCATGACCCTGGTCCACGACTGGTACCAGATCCAGGCCGGCGCCGTCGACCCGCGTGCCCGCAAGATCAAGTATGACGAGGAGCTGATGGGCGACCTGATCCGCTTCGTTTCCTCCCACGAAGTCGGCCATACCCTGGGCCTGCGCCACAACATGGGCTCCAGCGCCCAGACGCCGGTCGAGAAGCTCCGCGACAAGGCCTGGGTCGAGGCCAACGGCCATACGATCAGCATCATGGACTACGCCCGCTTCAACTATGTCGCCCAGCCGGAAGACGGCATCGGCAAGGCCGGCCTCTACCCGCGCATCGGCGACTATGACAAGTGGGCCATCGAATTCGGCTACAAGCCGACCTATCTCGGCAGTCCGAAGGAGGACCACCTCTACTGGAACAAGGTCATCATCGAGCGCCTTGCGGCCAACCCGCGCCTCTGGTTCGGCGGCGAAGGCCGTGACGGCGATCCGCGCGCGCTGACCGAGGACCTCGGCGACGACGCCGTGGCCGCGAGCGACTACGGTATCCTGAACCTGAAGCGGACGATCACGGAAATCCCGGCCTGGAACGCCGAGGAGGCCGACATGTATGCCAACGTGACCCGGATGTACGAAGCCCTCGTCGGCCAGTACAACCGCTACCTGGGCCACGTCAGCGCGAACATCGGCGGCCGCTTCATCACCAACCACAGCATCGAGGAACCGAATGCGGTCAAGTACGCCCCGGTGCCGAAGGCGCGCCAGAAGGCCGCCCTCGACTGGCTGGACCGCAACCTCTTCCGGAAGCCGTCCTGGCTGGTCGACGTCCCCTACATCTTCGAGATTACCGACCAGCCCGACAATTACCTCTACACCCTGGTCAACAACGTCGTCAGCACCTCCAACCTGCTCAGCACCGCGAAACTCGCGCGCCTCGGCCAGTTCGCCCAGTACGACGCCTCCGCCTACAAGCCCGAGGAGTACCTCTCCGACCTGGAGGGCATGGTCTTCTCCGAGCTTTCGAAGGGCGGCAAGGTCGACAGCTACCGCCGCTATCTCCAGCGCCGGTACGTGACGACCGCCCTGTCCGTCATCGCCAGCGACGCGGCCAAGACCTCCGATGCCCGGACCCTGCTCGCCGCGCAGCTGGAGGGCATCCGCAAGCGTGCCGCCAAGGCCAAGTCCTCCGACGAGGTGACCCGGGCCCATTGGCAGATGCTTGCCCGCCAGATCGAGACGGGACTGAAAGAAATGAAATAACGGTTTACCGGACGCGGGCCGTTACGAAACGGAAGTAAGGCTCGATGTCCTTCCTGTTGCGGAAGCGGGCGATGTAGGCGAAGTTGCCTAGATCGTCCGCTAATGCGTCCGGGACGCGCTCGCACATGCAGATGTCGGCGCCGTAGCGGGCCAGGACTTCGTCGTGGCCGTGGACGTACGCCTGCCCGTCGCGGCGGGATGCATAGGCGCAGTAATACTGCTCGCCCAGCGGCTTGCGGCGCTCGTCGAAGGCGACCATGTCCGCCCAGATCTGGAAGACGTCGGTCGAGTGGGCGAAATTCATCATGTCCGGCGTGTAGCCGCCCGGCGGGCGCATGTTCACCTCCAGGCCGACGTAGTCGCCCTTGCTGCCGAGGCCGGCGCGGTCGCGGTCCAGCTGGAAGAATTCCAGGTGGACGAAGCGGCTGCGGATGCCGAAGGCTTCGACCGTGCGGCGTCCGATGGCGGCGAGCGCCGCGGGGACGGTCTTGTTCGTCCAGTAGCAGGTGTCGAGGTTGCCGTGGACGATGTCCATGATGGGGGTGGGGAAGACCGTATTGTTTTCGAAAACGGGCTCCATCTCCGCATTGAAGATCGCGTCGTAGCTGACCAGCAGGCCGGTGATGAATTCCTCGAATACGAAACAGGCGTGGTTGGGGTGGGCGTCGAACCAGGCGTCCAGCGCCGCATCGTCGGCGATCTTGAAGGTGCCGGAAGCGCCCATGCCGCTGTCGGGCTTGGCGATGAGCGGATAACCGGTCTTCGCGGCGAAGGCCTTGACGGCCGCCCGGCCTTCGGCGCCCTTGATCTGGCGGGCCGTCGGGATGCCGCCGAGGGCGTAGTATTTCTTCATCTCGGACTTGTTCCGGATGGCGGACACACGGTCGCTCCCGATGCCGGAAGTGACGTTGAAGTCCGTGCGCAGGCGTGCGTCCTGCTCCAGCCAGTATTCGTTGTTCGACTCGATCCAGTCGATCTTTCCGTATTTGTGGGCGAACCAGGCCACGGCGCGGTAGACTTCGCCGTAATCTTCGAGGCTGTTTACCTTATAGTAGTCCGTAAGGCTGTCGCGCAGGTCCCAGGGGAGCCGGTCGTAATCCGTGTCCGCGATGCCGAGCACGTTGAGGCCGTTGCGCTTGGCGCCGGCGCAGAAATGCCGATAGGTCTGGGGAAAATGGGGGGAAATGAAAACGAGGTTCATAAGCGTACAGGATTGGTTTTCAGAACAGATCCGGCGCATCGCGCCGTCCGCGATTGCGTAGGCTTCGCCGCGGAGCTCCGCCCGGCCGCCACGGACGCGGATGAAGCCGCCGTCCGGGAAGGTGATGAAGCGGCGGCCGCGGCTGTCGGGGAAGGCGATGTCCTCGAAGAGGCGCCGTCCGTCGACGGTCGCGTGGCGCACCTGTTCCAGGTGGGGAATCAAGTTGATGTCGGTCAGCCCCAGGCCGTCGAGCCAGCGCCGGTAGCCGGGATCGGCGGCTTCGCCGGGGAGTTCCGGGTGGGAGTAGACGCGGCCGGCGCAGTTCATCGAGCCGGCACTGCAACCCATGACGACCCCGGGGAAGTCCCGCAGGAGCTCCCGGAGGCCGATTTCGTGGAGGAAACGGTTCTGGGTCGGGGTATGGCCGCCGCAGAGGACGACCCAGTCGGCCTGCCGCACCAGCGCCGCCGCCTGCGCCGCATTGCGGCGGTCCAGCATGACCAGCGAGGCGACCCGGATGCCCGATTTGCGGATACATGCGCCCATGCCCTCGCGGACGGATTCGGTAAAGCCGCGGTCGTCCGGGGCGGCGCTGACCAGCAGGACGCGCGGCAGCCGCGTGCCGCCCGTCGCCTCCCGCAACGCCGCCTCCACCGCCGCGAGGAATCCGTTGTCGGAAGTGAAGCGGTCTTCGCCGAAACGCGTCGGGCTGCCGGTCAGAAAAAGGGTCATCGTGTCGCAAAGGTAGCGCTTTTCACCGGAAATCCGGATTCTTTTCGTATCTTTGAAGACTAACCACATTCTCCTATGACGGACGTCAAGGTCATCGAAATCAAGAAAAGCGTATTCGCGGAGAACGACAGGGACGCCGCTGCGCTGCGTACTGAACTGAAAGAGAAAGGCGTTTTCCTGCTGAATCTGATGTCCTCCCCCGGAAGCGGAAAGACGACGACGCTGATCCGGACGCTGAACCTGCTGAAGGACCGGCTCCGCATCGCCGTGATGGAGGCGGACATCGACAGCGACGTCGACGCCGTCAAGGTCCGCGAGGCGACGGGCGTCGAAAGCATCCAGCTCCATACCGGCGGCATGTGCCACCTCGACGCGGAAATGACCCGCCAGGGCCTGGACAACCTTCCGCTCGCGGAGACGGACCTCGTAATCCTCGAGAATGTCGGGAACCTCGTCTGCCCGGCCGAATTCGATACCGGCGCCGTGCGCAACGCGATGATCCTGTCCGTCCCGGAAGGGGATGACAAGCCCCTGAAGTACCCCCTGATGTTCTCCGTCTGCGACCTCGTCCTCATCAACAAGACCGATGTCCTGCCGTATTTCGACTTCGACCTGGAGCGATGCCGGGCGAACGTCGCCCTGCGCAACCCGCAGGCGCAGGTAATCCCGATCTGCGCCCGGACCGGCGAAGGCGTCGACCGCTTCGCCGGCTGGCTGCTGGAACAAGTCCGCCGCTGGAAAGAAAACCGATAACCTGTAACCCATCCTGCCGATATGCCTGAAATGTCGACCAAGTTTGTCCCCAAGCACAAGGGAGACAAGAACCCGAATCCGAAACTCCTCAAATTCGTCCGCCACGTCACGGACCGCATTCCCGGAAAGATCAAGATGACGACCGACGCGCCCGAGTACTGGGGCCTCGCGTGCATCTTCGAGGACGAGATGGACCCCATCACCCGGGAAGCCTCGCTGGACCTGCTGCTGGATATGCTGCCGGGCGATTTCTTCAAGGTGCGCAAGCACCACACCTACGCCGAGCTCCACGCGATGAACCGCCAGAAGCACTATGCCTCGAGCGAGGAAGGCTTCGACGCGCTGCTGGACAAGCTGGCCTGGTTCGGCATGCTGGAGTATGACTACGGCGACAGGTATACCAAGGACGGGCCCGTGCCCGGAACGACGTATGCGCGCGAGGACCGCATCTACTGGGTCCCGCAGTTCGTCCCCGGCAGCGCCGAGTACACGAACATGAGCGTAGAACTGATGGACCGGCACCCGGAACTGGCGATGTTCTTCGAGCGGATGACCTTCCTGCCGCTCGAGAAAATCACCCCGATGGTCCCGATGGGCGGCTCCGGCATCGGCATGCACGTCATCCCCGTCGAGAAGGCCATCTCCATGGAGAACGAATCCATCGACATCGAGCACATCTCCTACTGGCTCAAGCGCTACGAAGGCCACCTCGCCGTCGGCATCTGTTCCTGCCGCTACGGCCGCAAGAAGCTCGACGAGGGCTGTGCGGACGACTACCGCGACTGGTGCATCGGCGTCGGCGACATGGCCGAATACCTCGCCGAGACCGGCCGCGGCCACTTCATCACCTACGACGAAGCGATGGCCATCCTCCGCAAGGCCGAGGACCACGGTTTCGTCCACCAGATCACCAACATCGACGGCGAAGGCAAGATCTTCGCCATCTGCAACTGCAACGTCAAGATATGCAATGCGCTGCGTACCTCGCAACTCTTCAATACCCCGAACCTGAGCCGCAGCGCCTATGTGGCGGAAGTGGCTCCGGAGAACTGCGTCGCCTGCGGCCGCTGCGTCGAGTACTGTCCCGCCGGCGCCGTCCGGCTGGGCCAGAAACTCTGCACGAAGCAGGGCCCGCAGACCTATCCCGTCCAGGAGCTGCCCGACGCCGCTGCGTGGGGCCCCCACAAGTGGGATGAAGATTACCGCGACAAGAACCGGATCAACTGCTACCCGACCGGCACCGCCCCCTGCAAGACCGCCTGCCCGGCCCATATCGCCGTCCAGGGCTATCTGAAGAAGGCCGCCGAAGGCAAATACACCGAGGCCCTCGAGCTCATCAAGCGCGAGAACCCGTTCCCGGCGGTCTGCGGCCGCGTCTGCAACCGCCGCTGCGAGGACGCCTGTACCCGCGGCACCCTCGACCAGCCGATCGCCATCGACGCCGTCAAGAAGTTCATCGCGGAGCAGGACCTGAACGCGGAGACCCGCTTCGTCCCCGAGGTCAACATCTGCTCCAATGTCCAGGACCGCTGGGAGGAGAAGATCGCCGTCATCGGCGGCGGCCCGGCCGGCCTGAGCTGCGCCTATTACCTCGCCACGATGGGCTACAGGCCGACCGTGTTCGAGAAGGATCCCGAACCGGGCGGCATGCTCCGCTACGGCATTCCGTCCTACAAGCTGGGCAAGGAGGTCCTTGCCGCGGAGATCGACGTCATGAAGGAAATCGGCGTCGAGATCCGGACCGGCGTCGAGGTCGGGAAGGATGTGACCGTCGCCGCCCTGCGCGCGGAAGGTTACAAGGGCTTCTACGTCGCCATCGGCTGCCAGGGCGGCCGCCTGCCCGGCATCCCCGGTGAGATGCTGGAAGGCGCGGTGACCGCCATCGACTTCCTCCACGGGGCGAACTGCGGCCAGCAGAAGCTGGGCGGCCGCGTGGTCGTCGTGGGCGGCGGCAACGTCGCCATCGACGCGGCCCGCGTCGCGAAACGCAGCGGCGCCGCCGAGGTCACGATGCTTTCGCTCGAGACCGAGGATATCATGCCCGCCTCAGCTGAGGAACGCGCCGAAGCCCGGGCGGACGGCGTCGTCCTGAATCCCGGCTGGGGCCCGAAGGAAGTCCTCGGAGACAAAAAGGTTACCGGAATCGTCTTCAAGAAATGCACCTCCGTCTACGATGCGGAGCACCGCTTCGCACCGCAGTACGACGAATCCGAGCTGCTGACCCTCGAAGCCGACCTCGTGATCTTCGCCATCGGTCAGACCGTCGTCCTGAAGGACCTCCTGAAAGACACGAAGGTCGAATTCGTCCGCGGGGTCTACCCGGTCGCGGACAAGCTGACCTACCAGACGGCCGAGGAGGACATCTTCGTGGGCGGCGACTGCTTCACCGGCCCCAAGTTCGCGATCGATGCGATTGCCGCCGGCAAGGAAGCCGCCGAGTCGCTCCACCGCTACGTCCAGCACGGCCACCTCACGATCGGCCGCAACCGCCGCGACTTCATCGAACTCGACAAGTCCGACATCGACGTCAAGTCCTACGACAATTCCTCCCGCCAGGAGCCGGGCGACGCGCCGCAGGCCGACCGCTTCCGCGAATACCACGGCACGCTGACGGAAGAGCAGGTCCGCCGGGAGACCGCCCGCTGCCTGAGCTGCGGCGCCTCCGTCGTGGACCAGAACCGCTGCATCGGCTGCGGCGTCTGCACGACCAAGTGCGCTTTCGACGCGATCCACCTCTTCCGCAAGAACCCCGAAGCCAGCCAGATGCGCACGGCCGAAAGCAAGCTCGGCGGCATCATCCCGTACGCGCTCAAACGCGGCGGCAAGATCCTTTTCTCCAAAAAGCAATAGGGGAATGCACGAACTGGGGATCGTCTTTTATATCATCCGGGACGTCAAGGAGGCGGCTGCGGCCAACGGCGTCGGGAAGGTTTCCGCCGTGGTGATGAACATCGGCGAAGTCTCGACCGTCGTTCCGGAGTACCTCACCGACTGCTGGCGCTGGGCCGCGGACAAGGAGGACCTCCTCCGGGGCTGCGAACTGCGCTGCAACATCATCCCGGCCGTGACGCACTGCGACGCCTGCGGGAAGGATTACGGGACGGTCCGGCATGGGAAGACCTGCCCTTTCTGCGGGAGCGGCGAAACCTGGCTGCTGCGCGGGAATGAAGTGGAAATCAAGGAAATAGAAGTACCGAACAATTCATAAAGAGAAAGAATATGGCATGTTTTGTCGTTCCGCTCGTCCAGGCCATCGCCACGAGCGCCATCCGTAAAAGCAATGAATCCGCCATCCGCAGCGGCCACGCCAACCGCCTGATGCGGGAACTCCCCGCGCTGGAGAAGATGCTCTGGGGCGGCTCCGTCATGCTCATCGTGGACCACATCCTCAGCGGTGAGCTGACCTGGCGCTTCCCGTTCTTCACCGCCCTCGGACTCGAAGGCGGCTTCGGGGTGATGCTCCGCGAGATGCTGACCGTCGGCGTTCCGATGTCCGCCGTCCTGACCGCCGTCTGGGTCGGATATGCGCTCCTCCGGGACCGCCGCCGCTCCGTGAAAACAATCTGACAACCAACAACTAAAACCAACAACTATGTTTTTTCAAGTGTATGGGGCGCATGCCCTGTCCCAGTGGGCGATGCTGCTCGTCGTCCTGCTGGGTCTCATCCTGCTCAATGAGTTCGCCCGCCGCACCAAGTTCGGCGGCATCGTAACTTTCCTGGCCATCCCGCTGGCCCTGACCGTCTATTTCCTCGCCATCTGGTTCGGCGTCCGCGCCGGCAAGACCTGGGCCCTGGAGAACCAGACGCATATCTATATGCAGGGCTGGTTCCACTACGCCAAGCTCTACGCCGCGACGGCCGGGTGCATCGGCTTCATGATGATCAAATATGAATGGGGCATCGGGGCCAAGCACTGGTTCAAGCCCTTCCCGTTCATCATTGTCGGCATCAACATCCTCATCGCCTGTGTCTCCGACTTCGAGTCCGCGGTGATGGGATGGAACCGGTGGTGGCTCACCTCCGAAGGCGTCTGGCAGTACGGCGGCTGGCACAATGTGATGAACGGCGTCGCCGGCCTGATCAACATCATGTGTATGACCGCCTGGTGGAGCGTCTATCCGTCCAAGGACAAGAAGGATATGATCTGGGCCGACATGACCTGGGTCTACATCCTGATCTACGACATTTGGAACTTCGCCTATACCTACAACTGCCTGCCGACCCACAGCTGGTACTGCGGTATCGCCCTGCTGCTCGCCCCGACCGTGGCCGCGCTTTGCTGGAACCGCGGCGGCTGGATCCAGAACCGCGCCAACACCCTCGCGATCTGGTGTATGTTCGCCCAGGTCTTCCCGCTCTTCCAGGAGACCTTCAAGGATGGCCGCCAGTGGTATTCCTGGGCCACGCTGCCCGTCCTGTATCCCGACGGCGTGGACACCATCAGCAAGCTGTATGAGGTTTCCGGCGGTGCGGCCGCGTCCGTGGGAACGACCGTCGATCCTTCCGCCGTGGCGGCCAACCCGACGATGATGACCGTCATCAGCGCCCTCGCCCTGGTGACCAACATCGCCGCCATCTGCTACATCGTTGCCGTCTCCCGCAAGCGTCACATCAACCCGTACAAGGAAGACGTGTTCGTCGACCAGAAGTACTACAAGGACGCCATGGCCCGCGCCGACGTCTAGTCCCGGAGCGTACCCGGAAAAAGAAAGGAGGCCCGTCGCGACGGGCCTCCTTTTCTTGTGCGCGCTGCCGACTGTCAGCGGACCAGATTCAGGAAGAGGGTGATGATGCCGGTGTTGATGATGTCGACGAACATCGCGCCGATGATGGGGACGATGATGAAGGGCCGGACCGCGTGGCGGTACTTGAAGCAGACGGCCGACATGTTGGCCATCGCGTTGGGCGTCGCGCCCAGGCCGAAGCCGCAGAGACCGCTGACCAGGACGGCCCCGTCGTAGTCTTTCCCCAGCAGCGGGAACGCCACGAAAGCCCCGTACAGCCCCATGAAAGCCACCTGGGCCAGCAGGATCAGCGTCAGCGGGAGCGCCAGCGAGGCCAGCTCCCAGAGCCGCAGGCTCGCCATCGCCATCCCGAGGAACAGCTGCAGGCAGATGTCGCCGATCGAGACGACCGATTCCAGGCTCAGCAGCCCGGTCGCGCGGGGCGACAGGCCGCAGAGGTTGCGCAGGAAGCAGGCCGCCAGCAGCGAACCGAAATAGGTCGGGAAGGTGATGCCGGTCAGCGCCAGGAGCCGGCTCAGCCCCGTACCCAGCGCCATTGCAAGAATCAGGGCACAGACCCCGCGGAAGTGGTCCCGGAAGGTGTTCTCGCCCGAGCGGGGCTGCTCGGACTGCGCCTCCGGGGAGGCTTCCGTCGCCTCCACGCCCGTCAGGATGCTGGCGTGGGCCGAAGGCTCCGCGAGGCGGTGGCGCCGGACGAGCGCCTCGCCCAGCGGGCCGCCCATCAGGGAGCCCGCCACCAGGCCGAAGGTTGCGGCCGCCATCGCGATGGACGACGCGCCCGGCAGGCCCAGCTGCTCCAGCAGGGGAGCGAAGCCGCCGGCCGTCCCGTGGCCGCCGCTCATCGGAATCGAGCCCGCCGCCATCCCGAAGAGCGGATCCAGGTGCAGCCCGCGAGCGATGCCGACGGAAATGAGGTTCTGCGAAAGGATGAGGACGGCGACCAGCGCGAGCATCACCAGCAGCGGCCTCCCGCCCTTGCGGAGCATCCCGAAGTCCGACTGGAAGCCCACGGAGGTAAAGAAGAGCATCATGCAGAGGTCCTTCACCGTCCCGTCGAAGCGGCATTCCACCCCGCAGACGCTGTAAAGCAGCAGCGTCAGCAGCGAAACCACCAGGCCCCCGGACACCGGCGCCGGAATGCAGAACCGCTTCAGGAACGCCACCCGCCGGGTAAAATACAATCCCAGCAGCAGGGCCAGCACCCCCACCCCCGCACTTGCATACATATCCAGCGACAGCATCCGCTCCATACCCGCAAAAATAAAAAAAGAAAGCGGAATGCTTTCTTTTTTGTGGAGATAAGGGGATTCGAACCCCTGACCTATAGATTGCGAACCTATCGCTCTACCAACTGAGCTATACCCCCGTTGTGGACTGCAAAGGTACAACTTTTTGGCAAAACTCAAAATTTATTCTGAAAAAGAATAGGGCCGGTCTTCCGGATCCGTGCCCCGGCCGGTCGCCGGGACGTCGTCCTGGCGGAAGACGATCCGGGCGCCGCGGACGAGGTCCTCGTGGCGCAGGTAGTTCTTCGTCCAGTCCCGGCCGTTGAGGCGGACGCTGCGGACATAGACGTTTTCGGCGCTGTTGTCCGGCGCCTCGACGGTAAAGCTGCCGTCGGGACGGCTGACCGTGGCTTTCCGGAACAGGGGCGTGCCGAGCGCATACTGGTCCGAGGCCGGGCAGACCGGATAGAAGCCGAGCGCGGAGAAGACGTACCAGGCCGAAGTCTGGCCGTTGTCCTCGTCGCCGCAGTAACCGTCGGCCCAGGGCGTGTAGAACTTCTCCATCACCTCGCGGATGCGCTCCTGCGCCTTCCAGGGCTGTCCGCTCCAGTCGTAGAGGTAGAGCATGTGCTGGATCGGCTGGTTGCCGTGGGCGTAGTTGCCCATCCCCATCACGGTCATCTCGATGATCTCGTGGATCGGCCGGCCGTAGTAGGAGTCGTCGTACTTCGGCGGCATCAGGAAGACGTTGTCGAGCTGGGCGTTGAATGCGTCGTCCCCGCCCATCAAATCAATCAGGCCCCGGATGTCGTGGAAGACGGACCAGGTATAGTGGAGGGCGTTGCCTTCCGTGAAGTCGCCGCCCCACTTGAGGGGGCTGAACGGGCGGCGGAAGGTGCCGTCGGCCTGCCGGCCGTTCATCAGCTTGAATTCCGGATCATACAGGTTCCTGTAATTCAGGGCCGCTTTCCGGTAGGGCTCCAGTTCCGCCGCGTCCTTGCCGAGCGCGAGGCCCAGCTGGTAGATGCACCAGTCGTCGTAGGCGTATTCGAGGGTCCGGGCCGCGCTTTCGTTGATCCCGATGTCGCAGGGGACGTAGCCCAGGCTGTCGTAGGCCTCCCAGCCGGTACGGCCGGTCGAGCCGACGCGCGGGTGGACGCTGTGGGCGCCGTGGGTCACGGCCTGCCAGAGCGCTTCGATGTCGTAGCCGCGGATGCCCTTGAGCCAGGCGTCGGCGACCACGGAGGCGCTGTTGTTGCCGACCATGCAGTTGCGGTGGCCGGGGGAGGCCCATTCCGGCAGGAAGCCGCTCTCGAGCCAGTCATTGACGAGCCCTTCCTGGACCTTGGCGGCCTGCTCGGGGTAGACCAGGTTGAGGAGGGGGAAGAGGCTGCGGAAGGTGTCCCAGAAGCCGGTATCCGTGAAGAAATAGCCGTCACGGACTTCGCCGGTATGGGGACTGTAGTGGATCCGTTTGCCGGAGGCGTCGGTTTCGGAGAGGTCGCGCGGGAAGAGGACCGCCCGGTAGAGGCAGGAGTAGAAGGTCCGCAGGTGGTCGAGGTCGCCGTCTTCCACGGCGATGCGTCCGAGGGTCTCGTTCCATGCGCTGCGCGCTTCTTCCTTCACCTGCTCGAAGTCCTTGCCCTCCACTTCCTTCAGGTTCAGCCGCGCCTGCTCCGGCGAGACGAAGGAGGAGGCCACCTGCAGCTGCACCTGCTGTCCCCGGTGCGTCGGGAAGCCCACCAGGGCCACGTGGTCCGCCGCGGGAAGCGCCTCGAACGGGGTGTCGGAGACGATGATGAACCAGTTGCGGAAGCCCGGAGCCACGCCGCCGTGGTTCTGGACGCTCCAGCCCGCGAGGGTATGGTCATCCACGAGCGTCACGCTGCCGCCGGGGTAAGCGTCCACCACCAGGTAGGAAGTCTCCATCTCCGGGTAGGTCAGGCGGAAAGCCGCGGCGCGCGAGGACGGTGCTAGCTCGGCGGTCACGTCGTGGTCCGCGAGGTAAACGCTGTAGTAGTAAGGCGTTGCGGTCTCGCCCTTGTGGGAGAACCAGCTCGCGCGCGCCGCTTCTTCCCAGACGGGGCCGGTCGTCACCGGCATCAGCGAGAACGCGCCGTAGTCGTTGATCCATGGGGAGGGCTGGTGGGTCTGCTTCAGGCCGCGGATATGGGTCGCGCTGTACTGGTAGGTCCATCCGTTGCCGTCCGCCCCGGTCTGCGGCGTCCAGAAGTGCATGCCCCAGGGCACCGCGACGGCCGGATACGTATTGCCGGCGGACAGGTTATAGGTCGAGGCCGTGCCCATCAGGGTGTTGACATAGTCCACGGGCTCGCTCATCCGGTATTCCGGCCCGCTGCACGCGCACAGCGCCATCAGCAGGCAGACAAGGGGAGAAATGGCTTTTTTCATACGGTACAAAACTACGAAATATAAACTATCTTTGCGCTGGAAATACACAATAATACGACCTGATATGAAAAGAATGATGTGGATGCTGGCGGCTGCCGTCCTGGTTGCGGTGGCGGCGTGCGGAACGAAGAAGGAGGCGGCGCCGAAAGTGCTGGTGCTGTACTATTCCCAGACGGCCAATACGAAGGCGGTCGCTGAACAGATTGCCGCTGCCCTGGGCGCGGATATCGAGGCGGTCGAGGCGGTCGAACCCTACGACGGGACGTACCAGGAGACGATCGAGCGCTGCAACAGGGAACGCGCGGCCGGCGTCCTGCCCGAGGTCAAGCCCCTGAAGGCCAACCTCTCCAAGTATGATGTCATCTTCCTCGGCTATCCGATCTGGTACGGGGAAATAGCCCTTCCGATGGCGTCGATGCTTACCGAAATCGATCTCTCCGGAAAGAAGGTGGTGCCGTTCTGCTCCTTCGGCAGCGGCGGCCTCGAGTCCGGTGCGGCGGAGCTTGCGGACCTGCAGCCCGGCGCCGAGATCCTGCCCGGCTACGGCGTCCGCGCGGCCCGCGTCGATGCCATTGCCGCCGAGGTGGACCGGTTCCTGAAGGCCGGCGGATTCCTCGAAGGCGAATTCTTCCAGCCGGCGGCTTTCCCGCAGGCGCATCCGGTCAGCGCGGACGAAAGGGCCATCTTTGACGCCGCCGTCTCGACCTACCCGATGCTGCAGGGGATCGAGGCCGTCTCCACGGCCTCCCGTGCCCTCCCGGACGGCACCGAGTACGAGTTTACCGCCATCGGAGCCGGCCTCGAAGGCGTTCCGCAGACGATGAAAATCTATGTGAACGTCGTCGGGAACGAGGCGCCCGTCTTTACGCGCGTCGTCCGCTAAAGCCTGAAGCCATGACCAAGGAAGAGAATTACCGGGACCTGCTGGTGCAGGCCCGGGCGCTCCTCGCGGGGGAGACCGATCCGGTCGCGCGGATGGCCGACCTGGCCGCGCTGATCCACGAACGGATGGGATTCTGGTGGACCGGATTCTACCGCGTCAGCGGCGAGGAACTGGTGCTGGGGCCTTTCCAGGGGCCTGTCGCCTGCCTGCGCATCGCGAAGGGGAGAGGCGTCTGCGGCACGGCGTGGAATGAGAAGCGCAGCATCGTGGTACCGGACGTGGACCTGTTCCCCGGCCACATCGCCTGCTCCTCCGAGTCCCGCAGCGAGATCGTGGTGCCGGTCTGGCACCGCGGCGAGATTACCGGCGTGCTGGATATCGACAGCCGCGAAAAGGATACCTTCGATGCGACGGACCGCCGCTGGCTGGAGAAATTCGCCGCGCTGGTCCACGTCGCGCAGGAAGAGATCTGGTTCGCCGCCGGCTGCTTCTGGGGGGTGCAGAAATACTTCAAGCGGATCGCCGGCGTCGAGTCGACGGAAGTGGGCTTCGCCAACGGGCGGGTCGAGAACCCGACCTACGAGCAGGTCTATACCGACACGACCGGCCACGCCGAGTGCATCCATATCCGCTACAATCCGGAGGAAATCTCCCTGGAAGACCTGGCAGAACATTTCTTCCGCATCATCGACCCGCTCAGCCTCAACAAGCAGGGAGAGGACGAGGGAACCCGCTACCGGACCGGCGTCTATTACGAATCAGAACGGGACAGGGAAGTCCTGGAAGGCGTTTTTGCCCGCGTCAGGGAGCGGCTCGGCGTCGCGCAGATGCCGGTGGAACTGCTTCCGCTGGACTGTTTCTATCTGGCGGAGGAATACCACCAGGACTATCTGGACAAGAATCCGAACGGCTACTGCCACCTGAAGTTCGACTAGGCTACACGGCCCGGAAATACGCGAACAGGAGCAGTCCTGCCGCCAGCAGGAGATAAACCAGGGCACGGAAGATGACCATCAGGACGCCGGTCTTGACGGTCAGCCAGAAAGCCGGCCTGCTGCGCAAGCCCAGCCATTGCCTGTAATCGACGAACAGCAGCAGGCCTGTGATCAGCAGGCCCAGTTCCGTCTTGCCGCCCCAGGAGAACAGGAGCACCAGGAACAGGAATACGCAGTACTGGCACAGGAAGTAGGCGGAAGCCGCCGCGGCGCCGGAGAAGCTGACGCCGCGCTTGCGCAGCAGGACGGCCATCGCCAGCCACAGGAAGATGAAGTTGTTCAGGAACAGCGGGATGCCCTTGCCGCGCAGGTTGTTCTCAAAGGCGGCCAGGGATTGCTTCCAGGGGGTGTCCGCCGCTTCCGGGTGGAGGTCCAGGCGCGTAATGATGAGGGCGTCCGCCACGACCGGAAGCATTCTCCGGATAATGCCTTCGTAATTATTGTCGACCTGAATGTTTGTCCCGCCGGCTTTGGAGACCGGTTCCGGGCTGTCTTCGCGGAGGACGCGGGTCGAATCGGCCTGGGCGTTGACCATGGCGTCGCGCAGGCCCCGGTACAGGCCGTCGCTGACGGAATCCTCGAAGATGCCGGGCCGGGCGATGGACAGGGCGAGGGAGAATACGGTGTAAAAGACGATCAGGGCGGTCAGGGGGGCGAGGAAATGCTCGTGGCGGCCGCGCTGGATGTAGTCCCGCATCAGGTAGCCGGGGCGGAGGAGCAGCTGGACGATGGTCCGCTTGCTGTCCTCGTTGAGGAAGGGGATCGTCTCCTTCGCGCCCATATAGACGCCGTGCTTCTCTTTCCGCTTCCGACGCTTTTCCCGCTCCACCGGCGGCTTCCGCCAGGGGATGTAGCCCAGCTCCAGATAAATGGAAAAGAGGCGCAGGCGCGCCAGGAATCGTGCTTTTTTCATCAAAGGCGAAGATACGGGTTTTCCGGCAGTCCGCCAAATCGCGGAAAATCCCTATCTTTACACCTATGAAAAGAATCACGATCCTTCTTCTGGCCTCCGTGCTGCTCGCGGGATGCGGCGGCAGCCAGGCGCAACTGCGCAAGCGCGCGGCGGAACTGTGCCGTTACATTCCGGACCACGAACTGCTGGAACAATCCGCGGATTTCCTGACGGAAGATTTCTATGCGGTGCTGGACACGATGTTCTACCGCCTGCCGGAGCATGAGGCGATGGACCACGAGTGGCTGTACTATTTCGTCACCGGCAACGGCGGGACGATTGCGGACTACGAGGTTGTCGGCGTAGAGAAGACCGACGCCTCCCACGCGGTCGCGACAATCCGCGTCCGCCAGAAATGGGAGGACGGCTCCTTCGACCCGGAAAGCGACGTCGAGGACCACCGGATGGCGATGGAAAAGGTGGATGGCCGCTGGCTGATGTCCGATTTCGACGGCCACAAGGCGGATTGCGTCCGCTATATTGCAATCAACCGCCGGGAGCAGGCGGTCCGGCAGGCGATCGCCGATTACCTGGTGGCGGAAATCGGTCCGCAGTACCGGCAGGGCGAGCTCTGCGTCCCGGTGCTGATGATGGTCCGCGAGGAGGATGACAGCGTCTGGGGCGATTTCTGGGTGTACTGGTATAACCGGGAAGGCGAGACGCTGAAGACCGTCTCCGGAGGCAACCACGCCGGGCGCATGACCCTGCGCGAGGAGAACGGCACCTTCCGCGTCACCGCCTTCGAACAGACGGTGGACGGCGCCGGGAACGACGCCAGCGCCCGCCGCATCTTCGGCGACAGCTACGATATCTACCGGAATATGCATTCCAACGACGCTGTCCGGGAAGCCGTCCGGCGGGAACAGCTGGGCGAATATGTCCGCAGCCGCGGACTCGCTGTCCGTTCTTATCAGGACTTCGGCTGGGATGCGGTTGCGCTCTGATTCCGGGCGCGGCTGTTGTTCACGAGGATGACGCCGCAGACGATCAGCACCGTCGCGAGGAGTTTGTGCCAGGTCAGCCGGTCCATTCCGGTCCAGATGCTGATGGCGGCCGCGATGATGGGCTGGACATAGTAGTACAGGCTCACGAGGGTGGGCCTGAGCCGTTTCTGGCCGTAGGGAATCAGGTAATAGGCGAAAAAGGTCGCGAAGAGGATCAGGTAGCCGATCTCCCAGCGGGCGGCCGCGGGGATGGCCGCGTAGTCCGTCGTAACCAGCCCCCGGAAAGAGAAGGGGAGGGAGGCGGCCAGCGAGAACAGGAACATCCACTTCATGAACGTCACGACGCTGTATTTCGAAATGAGCGGCCGGAACAGGCCCAGGTAGAGCGAGAAGGAGAGGCAGTTGGCGAGCAGGAGGACGATGCCGAGGGGCGTGCTGGTGCCTTCCCCGTGGACGGAATTGAAAATCAGGAAAAGCACGCCGGCGAAGCTGAGCGCCACCCCCGAGGCTTTCTTGCCCGTGATCGGTTCTTTCTGGAAGAAATAGGCGAAGAACATCGTAAAGATGGGGCCCAGCGTGCCCATGACCGCCGTGTCGATGGAACTGGACATCGTAATGGCGACGAGGAAGGTCAGCTGCGGCGCGAAGAGGCCGATCAGCGATGCGGCCGCGATCTTCGGGAAATCCCCTTTCTCCACCTTTTCCGCCGGCAGGAAGAAGGACAGCAGCCAGAAGAGCGCCGCGGCGCCGATGGCCCGCAGGGTGAAGAGCGTCATCGGGGATACCGCGTCGGAGTTGGCGATGTCCTTGCAGATGACGATGTTGAGGCCGAAGATGATGTAGGCGGCCGCAATGGACAGGTGTCCCTGCAGCGTCTCGCTGACTGTGATGCGTCCCTTGCTCAAGCCTGGCGGAGATAGGAGAGGATGAGGTCCGCGACCTGTTCCTCGGTATGCCCCGCGGCGTTAATGACGAGGTCGTAGTTGCGGGAGTCGTAGCGGTCGGCGCCGGTGAAGCGCCGGATGTAGTTTTCACGCGCGGCGTCGATGTCCCGGATCAGGGCGGTGGCGGATTCCTCCGGCAGGCCCTGCTTCTCCATCACGCGGCGGACCCGGCTGGCGTCCGGGGCGGTGATGAAGACGTTCAGGCGGTTGGGATGGTCCTTGAACACGAAGAAACCGGAGCGTCCGGCGATGACGCAGGAGCCTTCTTCCGCCAGTCCCTTCAGGATTTCCGTCTCGGCCTTGTAGATCTCGCCGGAAGTCACGTCGACCCGGAACTCCTGCGAGAACTTGGGGTTGAGGCCGAGCGCCGAGGCGGACGGAACGGGGGAGACGAACTTCAGGATATCGGCCAGCCAGTTCTTTTTCTCGCCTTTCAGCTTCTCGATCCCGCTGACGGTCAGGTCGAATTTCTTCTCCAGGGCCTTGACGAGGTCTTTGTCGCAGTAACGTACGCTGAGTTTCTCGGCCAGGATGCGGCCTACGGTGTGTCCGCCGGAACCGATCTGGCGGCTGACGGTGATGACGAAGGGTTCTTTCAGGTTCATATTCGTTCCGGAAATAAGTCAGGACAAATATAGTGAAAAAACGCCATTTTATTATTTTTGTATCTACGGACGAAAACGAGCTTAGCTGTGGAGAAAAAAAGATATGTCATCCTGGACGCCTTGCGGGGTTTTGCCATCCTGGGAATCATCCTGGCGAATTTCCCGGAGTTTTCCCTGTGGTCTTTCTCGGACCCGGAGACCTGGACCCGGACGGATACGCTGACCCGGGCGGTCCAGACCTTCCTGGTCGACGGGAAATTCTATACGCTCTTCTCGCTCCTATTCGGGATGGGCTTCAGCATCCAGCTCGCCAACGCGGAAGGAAAGCTGCGGACCTTCTACCGCCGGATGGCGGTGCTGCTCCTGATCGGCCTGCTGCACCTGTGCTTCCTCTGGAGCGGGGACATCCTGATGCTGTATGCCGCCTGCGGGATGCTGCTGCCCCTGTTCCGGAGGCTTCCCACCCGGGGGGTGCTCTGCGCCGCCGGCGTTTTTCTCCTGCTGCCGGTGCTCTTTGACCTGGCCTTCGGCTCCCGCCTGGCGGACCCGCTGGAGGCTGCGCAGTGGCGTATCTGCGCCCTGTACGGCATCACGGATGCCAACTTCGGGAGCTGGCTGTCGGACGCCAGCAGCTACCGCGAGGTCTTGCAGTTCCTCCACCAGGGCGCGGTCGAGCGGATGTGGGAGTTCGTGGCGGGCCACCGCTATTTCAAGGTTACGGGCCTGTTCCTCATCGGCTTCGCCGTGGGGCGGGCGCGTGTTTATGCGGATGTCGCGGCGCACAGGGAGCTGCTGAAAAAGGTGCTCCGCTGGGGACTGGCCGTCGGCGTCCCGCTGGGGGCCCTTTATACCTGGAGCACGATGGCCGGGCATCCGTGGGGAAGGGTGGCGCACGATATCGCTTACCTGAGCGTTTATCCGATGGGGTTCGCCTATGCGGCGGGTTTCTGCCTGCTGTTTGACCGCAGGCCGGAAGGGAAGGGCTGGCGGCTGCTTTCCAGTCCCGGGCGGATGGCCTGTACGAACTACCTCGGGCAGTCCGTGATCGGCATTCTCCTGTTCTATGGGATCGGGCTGGGGCTCGGCAACCGGGTCGGGCTGCTGGGGACGGAACTGATCGCCCTGGGCGTTTACGGCTTCCAGATTGCGTTCAGTACGCTATGGATGAAGCATTTCCGCTTCGGGCCGGTCGAATGGGTCTGGCGGATGCTAACGTACGGGGAAGTCCTTCCCCTCCGGCGGGAGAAGCGGAATCAGATATAGTGCGCGTGCTTGACCTCGATGGCGGGGTTGAGCTCCTGCAGCCGGGCCAGCATCTTTTCGGCGGTTGCCCGGGACGTGCGGATGTCCATGAAACCGTTCCCCGAGTCGTGCAGGAACAGGGAGCGGTGCCTGCCTTTCTTGCTTTCCTTGAAAGTCGCCGTCGTGAGGGCGGAGATGCGGAGCGGATATTTCTTCTGGTCGTTGTCCGTCAGGGTGTCCTGCTCGTCGTCGATTTCGTAGACTTTCAGTTTATACATCGCGTAGAAACCGCCGGCCTCGGCAAGCAAGAGTCCGAGCGGATAAAAGAAACTCAGGTCGTCGCCGAGCTCAAAAAGGTACAGGACAATCAGGACAAGGCCCGCTGCGACCAGGATGGAGCAGGTCCATTTGATCAGTTTCGGACGGGCCGAATTTGCATAAGTCGTTTTCATTGTTCTCCACTGGTTTCCGCAAAGATACAAAAAAAGTCCAACCTTGCAGGCTGGACTTTTGTGGAGCATAGGAAAATGTCCGAACCGACGAAATCCATCCCAAGTGGGAACTCGTCGGCACCCACACCGGACGTCGCACTTTCATCGTCACCACCCTGTCCCTGGGCATCCCGCCGAACGTCACGATAGGCTGTCGCCCTTGATACGTGTTTCCGCAAAATATCGAATATTCTCGGATTTGATTCCTTAAAACTTGCAATTTTCTTGGAATCTATTCCGGAATTCCTTATCTTCGCATCAAAATAGAAGTGTTAATGATTCGCAGAAGCATCGAAGAGAATATCCGAAAGGCACTTGCTGGAAAGAAAGCCGTCACCATAATGGGTGCCCGCCAGGTAGGCAAATCCACTCTCACCGAAGCCCTTTTCTCCGGGGAGGATAACGTCCTGTTTCTCGATGGCGACGAAGCCGACGTCCGCGCTATTATGAAAGACGCAACCTCAACTCGCCTTCGTGCCATCTTCGGCAAAGCTACCACAGTAGTTATTGATGAGGCCCAGAAGATTGGGGATATCGGAAACGTCCTCAAGTTGGTGACAGACACAATGAAGGACATCCGGCTGGTCGCAACTGGCAGTTCAGCTTTCGAATTGGCTGAAGAAGTAAACGAGTCCCTTTCCGGTCGTAAACGCGAATTCAAACTCTTCCCAATCTCTTTCAAAGAATTGGTGGAAGACACAAGCTTGTTGGAGCAAATCCGACTACTCTCTCAACGCTTACTATATGGTAACTACCCGGAAGTGGTTACTTCTCCTGGAGAAGAGCGTATCGTGCTCAAAGAGCTTGTGGATAGCTATCTCTACAAAGATATCCTCAACATCAAGGGTATTGCCAAACAGGACAAGTTGGAATCATTGCTTCGTGCTTTAGCCTTCCAGATTGGTTCCCAGGTCAGTTACAACGAGATTGCCAGTCTCATACGCATAGACTCCAAGACCGTCGAGAAGTATATCGACATTTTGGAGAAATGCTACATCATTTTTCGTCTCCCTTCTTTTGCCCGTAATCTTCGTAATGAACTTAAGTTCGATAAGAAGATCTATTTCTGGGATATGGGCATCCGAAACGCCATCATCGGCAACTTTACTCCAATCGAACTCCGCGATCACCGTGAAGTCGGCCATATGTGGGAGAATTGGCTGATGGCAGAACGAATGAAAAAGCTTGAATATGATCGTTCATTCGCCAGCAAATACTTCTGGAGAACGACTGCAAAGAAAGAAATTGATTTGATTGAGGAGGAGGACGGAAAGATCACGGCTTATGAATTCAAATGGAATCCAGATGAAAGCGCGTCCTGTCCCAAGTCTTTCAATGAGGCTTATCCGGATGCTTCATTCCAGGTTATTACTCCGACCAATATCCATGAATTCCTTCTCTAAGCGTTATTAAGCATAATGAACGGGAACTATACCGGGCTAACAACGAAGTCAAGGACGTAGCTGATGGCCAGTATGACTGGAGAATCGAGAGACTTGATCGTGGCCAAGGCGGTGGAATGTCGAGATGACGGATTAATGTAACATTGCATCTTCAAATTACTCTTTCTTCAGTTCCAACGCCGGATTCGTCCTCGCTGCCTGAAACACTTGGGGAAACACGCACATAAATGCCATTAACATCGTGATGGCGAAAGTCAGGAGATAAATCCAGATGTCTCCTCCTGCACTCATGGGAATTCCGAGATAGATGCTGCTGTTTACCCAAAATGCGAGAGGTATTCCTACCAGGTTTCCAATGAACATGATACGGAGGAATCTCCACAGATATGTACGGGTTTCCTGTCCGATACTGCCGCCGAATATTTTTCTGATGGAAATATCGCGCCGATGGCTGGTTACATAAAAAGTGCTCATTGCCATTATACCCGACAGCGCCAGGATAAGCGGGAGAAACGAGAAGAAGAACAAGAGGCGAAGCAATGAACCCTCTGTTGATTCATTGATTTTTTTCTGTACGGCATCAGGGATGTATCCGGATTCTCTCGGCTCTGGGCAGTACCCAAGCATTTGTACGGTCATCTTCTTGTAGATGTCCATTATGTTCGCACGACATTCGGAATGGTCGCCGATTGTTTTAACAATAATACGGTCAAACGGCCCAGTCTCTGTAATCTCAATAGCCCGGATTCCGTCACCTTGGATACGTCCAACGAAATCTTTTACAACGCCATTGAGCTGCGGGATACCGATCTGTCTCATCAATTCTTCAGGAGCATTGCTTGACTCAAACCAATTGTATGCGCTCTCTGTCAGGTAGCCACCGAACCCGCCCTGTTGTCCGGACATCATTTCAATTCCAAACGCCCGGAATGCATCTTCCGTACAAGAAATAACGTTTATCTGATGTTTCCCGATTGTCTCGTCCTCAAAGTAACGCAGTCCCCATAGCCCATCTCCTGGCGAGTCGTTGGCTAGCCCGGCATATTCTACGCAGGGTAGTTCCCGAAGGGCGGTCACGGTAGAATTCATGACTGGTTCAGGCAGAGAACCTGTTATCATGAAAGTATCGTTGACATCACATCCCAACGGACGAGACTTCGCATTATCGAATTGGAACAAGTTCAGCAGCAGGATGGCAACCATAGCGACCGAAAAGACGCATTGCAGTCCGATGAAGACCTTTCCCAATATGCTCTTTATCTGATATTTGAATTCTCCCCGGACAACATCAAGGGGAGAATACTGCGCAAGCACCCGGGCAGGAATGATTCCTGACAGGAACGAGACAACCAGCAATGCAATCACATAAAACACGACGGCTGGCAGGGAAAGATTATTGCTGAGGTTTAGCGGTGCTCCGAATCCTGTCATTAGCTCATTGATCCGCCCAAAAACCATAGAAGACAACAGCCAGCCCAGAACGAAACAAATGGCGGTGATAATCAGCGACTCGGACAGCACTCGGACAATGATTTCCTTTTTCGATGAGCCTAATAGCCGCCGTGCAGCCATCTCTTTGGCCCGCAAGGTGGTTAGGGCCGTGTTTAGAAGAGTACAGTTCAGCAAAGAGAAAATGATTAAGACCACCGCAAGGACACTCATGAAATAAAAGCCGAGGCCTCCGGTTGATGTCAGTGCCGTATTCCATAGCCATGACGATACTTTGTCATATCGGCGCAAACGAAGAGCATTCTTGTGTTGTTCATGTACCCTGTAATAATCGGCGTAATATTCATTGCACAAGCGAGACAGCTTCTCCGTCAGAACCTGTATGTCCGTTCCCTCCTTTACTTGAATGAATACGGGTATTTCATTCCACCAGGAATCCGGGTTCGTCCGCTCATTGTCAAGCAACGGGGAATTCTCACCAAAGATGATATCCACATCCGGGATGAGTGATTCACGATAGTTTCCAAAAATGGCGCAGACGGAATAAGTCTGGTCCTCGTGAATCAATACATCTCCGCAATTGATTCCGCTTCTGGCGGCAAAAGATTCTGAAACCGCAAGCTGGTAACGGTCTTCGAGCCCTTTCAAGTCTCCGGTGATAACTGATGCCGGGAAGAAGCTGAAGAAATCCCTGCCAACGACCATCTTTTGGATGGAGAAGGACTCTTGTTTATAGTATACGGGAGTCTCATAACCAAAATTGTATGCACGGAAATGAGTGACAGCCATAATATCCGGTTCGGAATTCCTGATTTGCTCTGTAAGTCCCCAAGTCGTTTCCTGAGATTCACTTATCGGGCATACTTCATAAACCTGACGCCAATTCGGATGACTATGGTCAATGGACCATCGTACACCCAAGAAACTCAGAAGTGGAAGGATGAAGGCAAGCGAAAGACTGAGTCCAATTACCTCAATCAGATAATAGAACTTGTTCCGAAAAACGAATGTAAAGAAACTGCGCATATGACACAAAAATGTAGCAAATAATGAGCCGTCATGTTCAATGCATTGTGAGACAATCACATAGTTTTATGCGGGCGTTGTAAAGAATGTAAAGGGGTTTACAAAAAAGTGTAAAGATTGGCTTTACACTTTGTCATTTCCGATATCTTTTTTCGCAGGATTTTATGAAAAAATGGGATATTTCTTGGGATATAAAATACGAAAAATCCCCCTCAGACTACTCTGAGAGGGATTTTTGTGGAGCATAGCGGAATCGAACCGCTGACCTTTTGAATGCCATTCAAACGCTCTACCAACTGAGCTAATACCCCGTTTGTGGGTTGCAAATGTAGATATAATTTTTGGAAATGCAAAAAATAATGACAGATATTTCAACAGGTGCTGCCGGGGACTCAATCCTGGAAATAGTAGCCGAATCCTGCGCGGGCCACAAGGGAATCAGCATACGGGCCGAGCTTCTTCCGGATGCGGGTAATGTTCACGTCCACCGTGCGGGGCGTTACGATGACATCATCGGGCCACACGGCCGATAACAGCTGCTCCCGGGAGAACACCTTCCCGCGGTTCTCGAGGAAGAGTTTCAGAAGCTCATATTCGGTTTTTGTGAAAGAGACATCTTCTCCGTCCACGCTCACCTTCTTGGCATCGGTATCCACTTGTATGCCCAGACAGCGGATTCCGTGACGGACAGCGCCGAGGCGGGCCTCCGCTACATTGATGATGTAGTCTCCCGTTTTTTCACATTCGCCGATGAGGTCGGCATATACGGTCCCCATGTCGTACCCGTACAGCTGGTCGTCCAGGCTGTCGAGATTCTGCTGTTTGAGCGCATTGCGGCATGCATTGATCCTGCGCTCCAGGTCTTCGGAGAGTGCCAGGTCCAGATCTTCCCTGCGCCCGGAAAGCAGTACGTTCATCCGGGAAAGGGCCTCGCCGACCAGCGAGAACATTTCCCGGACGCCTTCTTCCTGCTGCCCGGTGAACTTGTATTTGTTATTCCTTTTGCGGCGAAGGATGCGGGCCAGGTTGTAGCAGCTGTCGCCCACGGATTCCAGCTCTCCGATCTGCCGGAACATGGCACGGACCATCTCTTTCGTATCATCGGACAGATGGGCCGATCCAAGGTCACCCAGGTACCGGCCAATTTCATTCTCCATCCGGTCGCTGCCTTCCTCTCCCTTCTCGATACGGTCGAAGAGTTTGGAAAAACGCGCCTCGTCTTTAGCCGCATATAGCTCCCGGACCAGGGCGAACATATGCTGGGTCTTCTCCCCATAGACGACAATCTCCTTCTGCGCCTGAAGCACGGAGATTTCCGGCGTCTTCATGATGCCGCCGCGGATATACTGCAGGCGGAACTCATCCTCCTCGTCCGTTTTTCCGGGCCGGACAATCTTGCAAACCAGTTTTTCAATCTGCGGGATGAACCAGATCAGGATGGCTGTATTGATAACATTGAACCCGGTGTGGAAAGCCGCCAGCGTGAAGGACAACAATGTGGCGTCCTGCCGGGCCGCCTCCGGGTCAAGTCCCACAATGCCACAGATCATCCGCACAAACGGAAAGAAAACGATGAGCATCCAGATGACGCCGAACACGTTGAACACCAGGTGGGCCATGGCCGTCCGCCGGGCCTGGGTGTTTGCATTCAATGCTGCCAGATTGGCCGTGGACGTGGTTCCGATGTTCTCACCCATGACCAGTGCGATGCCCTGATAGATGGAAATGGCGCCCGTGGCGCAGAGAACCATCGTAATGGCCATCAGCGCGGCAGAACTCTGGAGGACGGCCGTCAGGATGGTTCCGATGAGCAGGAACAGCAGGATGGTGGCGTAGTTGGTCTTGAAACTGGAAAAGAACGCTACGACGGCCGGCTTGCTTGCCAGGTCCATCTCCATCCCTGTCGTCTTCAACAGGACCATCGCATAGAGGAGGAAACCGAGCCCGATCAGGAAGTCACCGAAATAACGGTGCTTCCCGAGCTGGATCAGGGCGATACCGACGCACAGGATGGGCCAGACGAGATTGACGATATTGAAGGAGAAGCCGGCCGAAAGAATCCAGGCAGTCAAGGTGGTTCCGATGTTGGCCCCCATAATCACCGAGATGGCCTGCGACAGTGTCAGCAGGGCGGCATTCACGAAAGACACCGTCATCACGGTGGTTGCCGACGACGACTGCACGGCTACGGTGATCAGCGCTCCGGTGGCTACGCCGGAGAGGCGGTTCCCCGTCATCGCACCGAACAAATGGCGGAGCTGGGGTCCTGCCATTTTCTGCAGGGCCTCGCTGGTCGTTTTCATGCCGAATATCAGGATGGCGATGGAGCCCAGGAGTTTCAATACAATCAGCATATTCAGAGAATTACAGCGCAAAGATACGCAAGAAGGCCGAATCTCTCAAGGTGCGAAACCAATTGTAACAGAATCTTAACATCCCCGCCACTGTTGAAAAAGAAAAGCCCCTACAGCTATCTGTAGGGGCTTTTTCAGCGGTGCGGACGAGGCTCGAACTCGCGACCTCCGGCGTGACAGGCCGGCATTCTAACCAAACTGAACTACCACACCTTGGTTCCCGTTGCGTTGCCGTAAATCGGGATTGCAAAGATAGGGACAAAATTGAATTCTGCAAATATTTCAGAATTATTTTTTGCGGAATTCTTTTTCGCCGAGGCGGGCGCGGGCCGTCATAGGGACGTCGGTCGTGACGGCGTGGACGCCGCCGGCGCTGAAAGCGTCGATGCGGTCCGGGTCGTTGACGGTCCAGACGTTGGAACTCATCCCGAGCGAATCGCACTGGGCGACATATTCCGGGTGCCGGGCGAGGACGCCCTCGTTGTAGTCGATGCCGTTGATGCCCTTCCCGGCCAGCTGGGCGGGGGAGAGCTCGCCGTTGAGGTACTGGCAGACGAACTGCGGGGCCTCGGCGGCGATCTTTTCGCACATGTGGAGGCTGAAGGAGATGAAGATGACGCGCGACGGGTCGAAGAGGCCGTGGGCCTTCAGGCCTTCGAAGCAGCGCTCGACGAGGCGGTCTTCGCGCGCGGCGTCCGGGTGGGACTTGAGCTCCAGGACCAGCACGGTCGTCTTGCTCTTCGCGCCCTGGGCGAGGTAGTCATCCAGCGTCGGAACGGGCTCCCCGTTCTCGAGACGGATTCCGGCAAGGTCGGCATAGGCGTGGTCCCGGATCAGGATTCCGTCGCGGGAGTCGTCGTGGTTCACGACGACGACATCGTCCGCCGCGAGGTGGACGTCGAACTCGCTGCCCCAGAAGCCGGCTTCCTGGGCCATCCGCAGCGCGGCGACGGAGTTCCGGGCGAACCCGGCTTCTTCACAGTTCCAGTAGCCCCGGTGGGCGACAATGGCGGTCTTTCCGTCCTGGCGGACCGGCGGGAATCCGCCGTCCGGTGCGGTCTTCGCGCTCCGGCAGGAAACGAGCGCTGCGAGGGCCGCGGCAAGCATCATTATTTTCTTCATACCACAAAGATAATCCGGAAAAATCTATAAATTTGTACGATTCGCCCGAAAGGTTTGAAAAATCGTAAAACAGCACAATACAAGTATGGTTAAAGTCAATTTGGGAGGCTGCAGCTCCTTCGTAAAAGATGCAGATTACAAAGCGTATGTTGAAAAGGCCCTGGCTGCCTGGGACGTCCTGGATGCCGAAAGCGGCGCCGGCAATGATTTCCTCGGCTGGAAGACCCTGCCCGTGGACACTCCGGAACAGCTGATCGTCGGATGCGAAGCGGTCCGCGATGACTGGCAGGCCCGCGGGGTCGACCTTGTCGTCACGATCGGCATCGGCGGTTCCTACCTCGGCGCCCGCTGCGCCATCGAGGCCCTCAGCCACAACTTCCTTCCCAAGACAGGCGCCCCGCGCGTCGTCTTCGCCGGCAACAACCTCTCCGAGGAGTACCTCGCCGAGCTGATGGACCTCCTCGCGGTCTCCAACGCCGCCTGCGTCGTCATCTCCAAGTCCGGCACCACGACCGAGCCGGCCGTCGCCTTCCGCCTCGTGAAGCAGTATCTGGAGAGCAAATACGGCCGCAGCGAGGCCGCGGAGCGCATTGTCGCCATCACCGACGCGAAGCGCGGCGCCCTCAAGACCCTCGCGACCCAGGAAGGCTACCGTACCTTCATCGTCCCCGACAACGTCGGCGGCCGCTTCTCCGTCCTGACCCCCGTCGGCCTCCTGCCGATTGCCCTCGCCGGCTTCGACATCCGCGCGATGCTGCGCGGCGCCGCCGACGAGCGTGCCGCGATGATCGTCAAGTCCGCCGACAACGAGGCCGTCAAGTATGCCGCGATGCGCAACCTCCTCCACACCGGCTGCGGCAAGGCCGTCGAGGTCTTCGTAACCTACAACCCGAAGCTGACCTACCTCGCCGAATGGTGGAAGCAGCTCTACGGCGAGTCCGAAGGCAAGGACGGCAAGGGCATCTTCCCCGCCTCCGTGACCAACACCGCCGACCTCCACTCCATGGGCCAGTTCATCCAGGAAGGCAGCCGCGTGATGTTCGAGACCGTCATCACCGTCGAGAACAGCAACCGCAAGGTCGTCATCACCAGCGATCCCCAGAACCTCGACCAGCTGAACTACCTCGCCGAGCAGCGCGTGGAGCACTGCAATGCGATGGCCCAGCTCGGGACCAAGATCGCCCACATCGACGGCGGCGTCCCGCAGCTCGAGATCGGCGTCGAGAAGATCGACGAGTACAACCTCGGCGCCATCTTCTACTTCTTCGAGTTCGCCTGCGGCGTCTCCGCCTATACCCTCGGCGTGAACCCGTTCAACCAGCCCGGCGTCGAGGCCTACAAGAAGAACATGTTCGCCCTGCTCCGCAAGCCCGGCTTCGAGGCGCAGACGGAGGAAATCCTCAAGCGCATCTAGATGGACGGCAGGACCAATTTCGGCTATTTCGACGATGCGGCAAGGGAGTATGTAATCAACGATTACAGGACTCCCTTTCCTTGGATCAATTACCTCGGGAACGAGGATTTCTTCTCGCTGATCTCCAATACGGCGGGCGGTTATTCCTTCTACCGGGACGCCAAGTTCCGCCGCCTGACGCGCTACCGCTACAACAACGTCCCGATGGACGCCGGCGGCCGCTACTTCTACATCAAGGACGGCAACACCGTCTGGTCTCCGGGCTGGAAGCCCTGCAAGACGGAACTCGACGCCTACGAGTGCCGCCACGGGATGGGCTACACCCGCATCAAGGGCGTCAAGGACGATCTCGAAGTTTCGGTCCTCTTCTTCGTCCCGCTCGGGACCCCCGCCGAGATCCAGAAAGTCTCCATCACCAACAACACCGGCTCCATCCGCCACATCAAGCTCTTCTCCTTCGAGGAGTGGTGCCTCTGGAATGCGGCGACCGACATGGAGAACTTCCAGCGCAACCTCTCGACCGGCGAGGTCGAGGTTGAGGAAGCCGTCATCTTCCACAAGACCGAGTACCGCGAGCGCCGCAACCACTACGCCTTCTACAGCCTGAACAACGCCCACATCGAGGGCTTCGACACGGACCGCGAGACCTTCATCGGCCTCTACAACGACTTCTCGAATCCCCAGTGCGTGACCGCCGGCGAGCCCGGCAACAGCATCGCCCACGGCTGGAGCCCCATTGCCTCCCACTACGTCGAGCTGCGCCTCTGGCCCGGCGAGACCCGGGACCTCGTCTTCATGCTCGGCTACGTCGAGAACGATCCGAAGCACAAGTTCGAAAAGGACGGTTCCCTGAACAAGGATAAGGCCTGGAAGCTGATCCGCAGGTTCGATTCGCCCGCGAAGGTCGACAAGGCCTTCGGCGAGCTTCGGGAGTATTGGGATTCCCTGCTCGGCATCTGGCACGTCGAATCCCCGGAAACGGGCCTGGACCGGATGGTCAACATCTGGAACCAGTACCAGTGCATGGTGACCTTCAACATGTCCCGCAGCGCCTCCTTCTTCGAGAGCGGCATCGGCCGCGGCATGGGCTTCCGCGACTCCAACCAGGACCTCGTCGGCTTCGTCCACCAGATCCCGGAGCGCGCCCGCGAGCGCATCATCGACATCGCCTCGACCCAGTTCCCCGACGGCGGCTGCTACCACCAGTACCAGCCCCTCAGCAAGCGCGGCAACAACGACATCGGCGGCGGCTTCAACGACGACCCGATGTGGCTCATCTTCGGCACGGTCGCCTACCTCAAGGAGACCGGCGACTTCTCCATCCTGAAGGAGAAGGTCCCCTTCGACAACCAGCCCGGCTCGGAGGTCTCCCTGATGGAGCACCTCCGCGTCTCCTTCGACCACGTCGTGAACAACCTCGGCCCCCACGGGCTCCCGCTCATCGGCCGCGCCGACTGGAACGACTGCCTGAACCTGAACTGCTTCAGCTGGGACCCGAACGAGTCGTTCCAGACAACGGAGAACAAGACCGAAGGCTCGAAGGCCGAGTCCCTGATGATCGCCGGCCTGTTCGTGGTCTGCGGCCGCGACTATGTCGCCCTCTGCCGCGAGCGCGGCCTCGACGCCGAGGCGGACCGCGCGCAGAAGTGCGTGGACGCGATGGTGGAGGCCGTGAAGCAGCACGGCTGGGACGGCGAGTGGTACCTGCGCGCCTATGACTATTTCGGCAAGCCCGTCGGCTCCCGGAAGAACGAGGAAGGCAAGATCTTCATCGAGTCGCAGGGCTGGTGCACGATGGCCGGCATCGGCCGCGAAGAGGGGATGGTCGACAAGGCCCTCGACAGCGTCAAGACCTGGCTCGACTGCGAGCATGGCATCGTGCTGAACAACCCCGCCTTCACGAAATACATCGTGGACTACGGCGAGATTTCCTCCTATCCTCCGGGATACAAGGAGAACGCCGGCGTCTTCTGCCACAACAATCCCTGGATCATCATCGGCGAGGCCCTCGCGGGCCGCGGCGAGGACGCCTGGGAGCACTACCGCAAGATCAGCCCGGCCTACATCCACGACCAGCGGCTCCACAAGGTCGAACCCTACGTCTATTCCCAGATGGTCGCCGGCAAGGACGCCGCGCGTCCGGGCGAGGCCAAGAACAGCTGGCTGACCGGCACCGCGGCCTGGAACTGGTACGCCGTGACGCAGTTCATCCTGGGCGTCCGCCCGGACTACGACGGCCTCGAGATCGACCCCTGCATCCCTTCCGCCTGGAAGGGCTTCAAGGTCGTCCGCAAGTTCCGCAAGGCCGAATACGAAATCGACGTACAGAACCCTTCCGGCGTCTGCCGCGGCGTGAAGTCCCTCACCGTGGACGGGAAGCCGCTCGCCGGCAACCGGATTCCGTACGCTTCCGGCAAACACAAGGTGGAGGTCGTGCTTGGCTGAGAAAGGCAACATCGTCGTCCGGGGGGCGCGGGTCAACAACCTGAAGAACGTTTCGGTCGAGATCCCGCGCGGGAAGTTCATCGTCGTGACCGGCGTCAGCGGGTCCGGCAAGAGCTCCCTGGCGTTCGACACCCTCTTCGCGGAAGGCCAGCGCCGTTTTGCGGAGAGCCTTTCCTCCTATGCCCGGCAGTTCCTGGGCCGCATCAGCAAGCCCGACGTCGACACGATCGAAGGCATCGCCCCCGCCATCGCCATCGAGCAGAAGGTCAATACCAAGAACCCCCGCTCGACCGTCGCGACCACGACCGAGATCTATGATTTCCTGCGCCTGCTCTTCGCGCGTGTGGGCCGCACCTATTCGCCCGTCAGCGGGAAGGAGGTGCGCCGCGACACGGTCGCCGGCGTCCTCGCCTGGCTCGAAGGCGCCTCCGTGGCCTATATCCTCGCCGACGTGGGCTGGAAAGCCCGCGCCGACAAGGTCGAGCTGATGCTCGCGCTCAAGGAGCAGGGCTATTCCCGCTTCTGGTCCGCCGGGCGCGTGATCCGCATCGAGGAGGTCCTGCAGCGCTCAGAGGAGGGCGACTTCCCGGAAGAGCTGTACCTGCTCGTCGACCGCGACAAGGCGCCCTTCGACCGCGACCGCCTGCTCTCCTCCGTCACCGAAGCCTTCTCCAAAGGCGACGGCGTGATGTACGCCGACCGGGACGGGGAGCTCCGGCGTTTCTCGACCCGCCTCGAAATGGACGGCATCGTGTTCCGCGAGCCGGACGAGTATCTCTTCAGCTTCAACAGCCCGCTCGGCGCCTGCCCGACCTGCGGGGGCCTCGGCAAGATCATCGGCATCAGCGAGGACCTCGTGATTCCGGACAAGAGCCTGAGCATCTACGACGGGGCGATCGCCTGCTGGCGCGGCGACAAGATGGGCTGGTTCCGCGACCACCTCATTTCCGTCGCCGAGCGCTACGGGATCCCGGTGTTCGAACCGTACTGCAAGCTCTCCGAGGAGACGAAAAGGCTCCTCTGGGAGGGCTGCCACGCGGACCGGGAGGAGGATTCCCTGATCGGTATCAGCGAGTTCTTCCGCTGGGTCGAGACCCAGCGCTACAAGATCCAGTACAAGTTCATGCTCAGCCGCTTCAGCGGCCGGGCGACCTGCCACGACTGCCACGGCAGCCGGCTCCGCCGGGAGGCGCTGTATGTCCGCGTCGGCGGGAAGACCATCCACGAGCTGCTGGAGATGAACGTGGACCGGCTGCTGGACTTCTTCGACACGCTGCAGCTGGAAGAAGGGGAGCGCGAGATTGCACAGGGCCCCATCGATGAAATCGTCTCCCGGCTGCGCTACATCCGGGATGTCGGCCTGGGCTACCTCACGATGAGCCGGGCCAGCAACACGCTGTCCGGCGGCGAAAGCCAGCGGATCAACCTCGTGACCGCACTCGGCAGTTCGCTCGTCGGCTCGATGTACATCCTCGACGAGCCCTCGATCGGGCTCCATCCGCGTGACACCGACCGGCTGATTGCCGTGCTGCGGGCCCTCCGGGACCTCGGCAACACGGTCATCGTCGTCGAGCACGACGAGGAGATCATCCGGGCCGCGGACCTGCTCCTCGACCTCGGTCCCCGCGCCGGATCCGCCGGCGGCGAGATCGTCTTCCGGGGGAAGATCGGCGATGCGGTGCCGGACGAGGTCCGCAGGCGCTCGCTGACCCTCCAGTACCTGTCGGGCGAGCGTCCGCGTTATGTCCGCGAAAAACGCGGCTGGACCTATTCCATTACGGTCCGCGGGGCGATGGAACACAACCTGAAGGACATCGACGTGCGGATTCCGCTCGGCGTGCTGACGGTCGTCTCCGGCGTCAGCGGCTCCGGCAAATCCTCCCTGGTCGGGGATATCCTGTACCCGGCGCTGTCCCGGCTGCTCAGCGATTCCGGCGACGCCCCCGGCCTCTTCCGCGGCCTGGACGGCAACGTGGACCGGATCGGCCGCGTCGAATACGTGGACCAGAACCCGATCGGCAAGAGCTCCCGCTCCAATGCCGTGACCTACCTGAAGGTCTATGACTCCATCCGCAAGCTCCTCTCCGAACAGCAGTTCGCCAAGCTGAACGGGTTCGGCCCCTCTTCCTTCTCCTTCAACCAGGAGGGCGGCCGCTGCCCGGAATGCCAGGGCGAGGGCGTGGTCCGGATCGGGATGCAGTTCATGGCGGACGTGACGATGGTCTGCGAGGCCTGCGGCGGCAAGCGCTTCAAGAGCGACGTGCTCGAGGTGCGCTACCGCGGAAAGAACATCTACGACATCCTCGAGATGAGCGTCGACGAAGCGATCGCCTTCTTCTCCGAAGGCCCTGAAGAGCTCGCCAAAACCATTGCGCTCCGCCTGCAGCCCCTGCGCGACGTCGGCCTGGGCTACATAAAGCTCGGCCAGAGCAGCAGCACCCTCTCCGGCGGCGAGAGCCAGCGCATCAAGCTCGCCTACTTCCTCTCCCTGAGCGGGGAAGGTTCCGCGAAGAGCGGGGACCGCATCCTCTTCATTTTCGACGAGCCGACGACCGGCCTCCATTTCTACGACGTGGAGAAGCTCCTGAAGGCTTTCGACGTACTGCTGTCGAAGGGCCACAGCCTGCTGGTCGTCGAGCACAACCTCGACGTGATCCGCTCCGCCGACTGGGTCGTCGAGCTCGGGCCGGAGGCGGGAGACGCGGGCGGAAACGTCGTCTTCGAAGGCACGCCGGAGGACCTGGCGGGCCGGGATACCTGGACCGGCCGCTACCTCGCCGCCGCCATCAAACCCCAGCCGTAAGCCCATGGACGCTGTCATCACCTATGTCAACGGGAACGACCCGCGCTGGCGGCAGGACTATGCCTCCGTCGTCGGCGGCACGGCCCTGACCAAGCGCTACCGCGATTTCGGGACGCTGCAATACCTGCTGCGGGGAATCGCGAAGCATATGCCCTTCATCCGCAACGTGTACCTCGTCGTCGCGCGCGAGAGCCAGGTCCCGGCGTGGATCGACCCCGCGCAGGTCCACGTCGTCCTCCACCGGGACATCCTCCCCGCCGCGGCGCTGCCGACCTTCAACAGCACGGCGATCGAGATGTTCCTCCACCGGATTCCCGGCCTGGACGAAGAATACCTCTATTTCAACGACGATATGTTCCCGCTGCGGGACTGCGCGCCGGAGGACTTCTTCCCGGACGGGAGGGGAGCGATGGGGTATTCCCGCCACTTCCTGGCGAACAACCTCTTCCGCTTCCAGACGCGCAACTGCAGCCGGACGGCGCAGGAAGCGGCCGGGCTGCGGCCGACCCGCGGCTTCTACCGCCCCCAGCATACCTGCTCCCCGATGCTGAAAAGCGCATGTGAGGCGCTCTTCACACGGATGGAGGAGCGGATCCTGCAGTCGCTTTCCCCGCTGCGCGAGCCGAAGAACCTGAGCCAGTATCTCTTCCTGGACTACCAGTTTTTCACGGGGAAATCCATCGACCGCCGCATCTCGAACAGGCATATCTCCCTTGGCTCCTGGTCGCTGCGCCGCATCGACGCCTATCTGCGCGCCCCGGATCGGAAGATGGCCTGCATCAACGACGTCCATATGTCCGACCGCCGCGCCGCCGCCGTGCAGGAGCTCCTGCTGGCGCGTTTCGCGGACCTCTTTCCGGAGAAATCCCGTTTCGAACGCTGATCAGGGATTGACGACGACCACGACCAGCAGCTGCTGGCTGACGGGCGGGCCGGCCGCGACGATGAACATCCCGGTGCCTCCCCGGAGCAGGTCGAGGGTTACGCCCTTGCCGTCGGCGTCGAGCGTATAGTCGTAGATGCCGCGTTCCCGGTCGAATTCCAGGTCTTCCCGGTCAAAAAGGACGGGCGTATCCTCCGGGGTTACCTCGACCCAGACGCGGAGTTGTTCCCCGTCCCGGCCGGTCAGGAACTGCCCCGGATAGAGCGTCATCGAGCCCGTCTGCGGTCCGTCTGACAGGCGGACCGACAAGCGGTAGCGGGAGCCGCGGCGGATGCCGTCCGACCCGCCGACCGGCGCTTCCCGCCGCAGCGGCACCCCGCCGCGCACCCCCTCGACCACGAGCTTGGTCGCCGGGGCGCCGAGCAGGTCCTCCGCGCTTCCGTTGGGGTAGCAGTAAAGCCGGACGCCGGGGACGAAGGGCTGCGCGGGGCCCTCGGAGAGGATTTCCGTCGGGCGGAAATCCTCCGTCCGCAGGACCTCGCAGCGGCCGCTCAGGTCTGCGAGGCGGACCGTGAGTCCCGCGATTCCGCCCGCCCCGGCGATGTCCTCGACGACGATCTCGGACATCAGCGGGGAGAGCGTGACGCTGCAACCGCCCGGCTGCCCGGCCAGAAACGGCGTTTCTCCGCTCATCAGCGGCCGCGCCGGATCGTCCGCGGTGAATTCCATCACCAGGCTCCGGAGGTCTTCCAGGGCGTTGAAATCGCCCCGGGCGAGGATTCCGGCCGGGCAGTTCGCCAGCGCGACCAGCCGCTTCGGGCCCGAGGTCGAAAGCGCGACCGGCCGTCCTTCCAGCGCCCCGGGCCCGAGCCGCTGGTACGAGTCCAGCCGCTGCAGGCCATCGGCGTCATACACGAACAGGTCCAGGCTCGCGACTTCCGCCGCCCGGACCCCGGCACCCGCCCGCGTTTCCTCCGCGGGCGGCAGCACCAGCGTTATGGCTGTGGGAACGGTTTCGCCGGGGGCGAAAGGCTCCTCCGTACATCCGGACAGAAAGGCCGGCCAGGCCAAGAAGAGCAACACTGGGGCGAGACCCACCCCTGGCGAACGCCGAAGACAAAGATATGGAAGCCAGCCTTTCATGCCGCAAAGCTACGGCAGCCTTCCCGGACCGGCACCATCCCGAAAAAAACAATACGGATAAATACACGTTTTTAATAAAACGGCAATTAAAATTATCACGGCCCATAAAAAAGGGACAGGGCCGTGATAATTTTAATTGCCGTTTAAAAAAGACTTGCGGGCTGTTTGAAAAAAAGACTTGTGGCCTTTTAATCTTCTATCCGCCGAAATTGTCGTAGAGGACGTTCTCGGGCGGGACGCCGAGGGAGTCGAGGAGGTTGTTGACGGAAGAGACCATCATCGGCGGTCCGCACATGAAGTACTTGATGTCCTCCGGGGCGGCGTGGTCCTTCAGGTAGGTCTCGTTCATCACGTTGTGGACGAAGCCGGCGACATACGGGACGCCGGCGGCGTCGGCGGCCGGGTCCGGCCGGTCGAGCGCCAGGTGGAACCTGAAGTTCGGGAAATCCCGTTCCAGCTCAGCGAAATCCTCGAGGTAGAACGCCTCGACCAGCGCGCGGGCGCCGTAGAAGAAGTTGACCTTGCGGCCGGTCTTCAGGGTCTTGAACAGGTGCATGATGTGGCTGCGGAGCGGGGCCATGCCGGCGCCGCCGCCGACGAAGATGTATTCCATGTCGAGCGGGTCGTTCTCCGGAAGGAGGAACTCGCCGTACGGGCCGGAAATCATGACCTTGTCACCCGGCTTGCGGGTGAAGACGTAGGAGGAGGCGATGCCCGGGTTGACGGGGAGGAGCTTCGGACCCTGCTCGCGCGGGACGCTGCGGTCGAACGGCGGCGTCGCGATGCGCACGTTGAGCTTGATCACGTTCTTCTCGGCCGGGTAGGAGGCCATCGAGTAGGCGCGGACCGTCGGTTCGGGATTCACGGACTCGAGATTGAAGAAACCGTATTTCTCCCAGTCGCCGCGGTACTCCGGCGCGACGTCGATGTCCTTGAAGGACACGTGGTAGGCCGGGATGTCGATCTGGATGTACTCGCCGCTCTTGAAGTCGATGTGCTCGCCTTCGGGGAGACGGACCGTGAATTCCTTGATGTAGGTCGCCACGTTCTCGTTCGAGATGACCTCGCACTCGAGCTTCTTGACGCTGAGGGCGGATTCCGCGACCTTGATCCGGAGGTTGTCCTTGACCTTGACCTGGCAGCCGAGGCGCCAGCTGTCCTTGATCTGCTTCTTGTTGAAGAAGCCGACCTCGGTCGGGAGGATGGAACCGCCGCCCTCCAGGACCTGGACCTTGCACTGGCCGCAGTTGGCCTTGCCGCCGCAGGCGGAGGGGAGGAAGATCTTCTGGTTCGCGAGGGTCGCCATCAGGTTCTCGCCGGGGGCGACTTCGAGCGTCTTCTTGCCGTCGTTGATGTCGATCGTAACGGTGCCGGAAGGGGTAAGCTTGATCTTGATGATGAGGAGGAGCGCCACCAGGATGAGGATGACGACCACCATGATCAGCATTGAGGAAATGAGTGTATTTGCCATAGCTTCGATCCTCCCGTTACAGTGAAATGCCCATGAAGGCCATGAAGGCGATGCCCATCAGGCCGACGGTGATGAAGGTGATGCCGATGCCCTTGAGGCCGGCCGGAACGTTCGAGTAGGCGAGCTTCTCGCGGATGGCGGCCAGCGCGACGATCGCGAGGTACCAGCCGATGCCGGAGCCGAGCGCATAGACGGTCGCCTCGCCGACGTTCGCGAACTCGCGCTGCTGCATGAAGAGCGCCGCGCCGAGGATCGCGCAGTTCACGGCGATCAGCGGCAGGTAGATGCCGAGCGACGCGTACAACGTCGGCAGGAACTTCTCGACCACCATCTCGACCACCTGGACGATGGCCGCGATCACGGCGATGAAGAGGATGAAGCTCAGGAAGCTCAGGTCCACGTCCGCGAAGCCCGCTCCGAGCCAGCGCAGCGCGCCGGGCTGGAGGACGAACTTGTTGAGGAGGTAGTTGACCGGGAGGGTGATGAGGAGCACGAAAATCACGGCGATGCCGAGACCGTTCGCGGTCTTAACGTTCTTCGATACTGCCAGGTACGAACACATACCGAGGAAGTATGCAAAAATCATATTGTCAACGAAGATTGACTTTACGAACAAGCTGATGTATTCCATATCCGGTACGGTTTATTTTTCCTGGAGGTCTTTCTGGACGGAACGCTGGGCCCAGATGATGAGCCCGAGGATGATCAGTGCCATCGGGGGCAGGATCACGAGTCCGTTGTTGGTATAGCCGAGGGCCGAGAGAACGGGGACGCCGAACAGGGTTCCGGAGCCGAAGAGCTCGCGGAAGAAGGCGACCGCGATGAGGATCAAGCCGTAGCCCAGGCCGTTCGCGAGGCCGTCGACAAGCGACGGGATCGGTTTGTTGCCGAGGGCGAAGGCTTCGATGCGGCCCATCACGATGCAGTTCGTGATGATGAGGCCGATGTAGACGGAGAGCTGCTTGTCGATCGCGAAGGCGAAGGCCTTGAGGAACTGGTCCACAAGGATGACCATCATCGCGACGATGACGAGCTGGATGATGATGCGCACCCGGTTCGGAATCGTGTTCCGGAGCAGGGAGGCGATGAGGCTCGAGACGCCGGTCACGACGATGACGGAGAGCGCCATCACGCAGGCGCCCTTGAGCTCGACCGTGACGGCGAGGGCGGAGCAGATGCCGAGGACCAGGACGGTGATCGGATTGCCCTTCAGAATCGGATTGAGGAAGGTTTCCTTGAGTTTGCCCATCACTTGGTTCCTCCATGGTTCAAAGATTTCACATAGGCGCCGAGCCAGACGTCCATCGCGGCATCGAGGCCCTTGGACGTCATCGTCGCACCGGTAATCGCATCGACCTTGGAATCCTCGGTATTCCCCGCGGGGCTGCCGCCCTTGACGATGTCGAAGGGCTTGGCCGGGTTTCCGGCGTCGATGACTTCGCCCTTGAACTGCGCGCGGAAGGCGGGATCGTCCTTGATCTTGCCGCCGAGGCCGGGCGTCTCGCTCTCGTGGTCGAAGTAGGCGCCGACGATGCGGACGCCGTCCGCGTCATCCACGGCGATGTAACCCCAGACGGGGCCCCAGAGGCCCGCCCCGTAGATGGGGATGACCTTGACGCCGTTCTTGAAGCGGTAGGTCGGGACGGGCACGTTCTCGCCGGCCTTGAGCTTGTAGTTCAGGGCTTTGAGCTCGGACACGGAGACGACTTCCGCCTTCCCGTCGATGTTGTCGTTGAAGAGCTGGATGATGGCGGCGTTGCCCATTTTCTGGAGCTCCGCCTTGTCGGCGAACTGCGCCGCCGTGAGGATCTGGCTGATGGTCTCCGCCTTCTCGTTCGCCTCCTGCCTGGGCTTCAGGGTCTGGGAGACGAACGCCAGGATCGCGGCCACGAGTACGCAGATCACCGTGGTGTAGATCACCGTATAGGTATTGTTGTTGGTATTCATGGCTAGGCGGTTTTGGCTTTCTTGTTCTTGCGGGCGATATGGCGGTTCACGACGCACCAGTCAATCAGCGGGGCGAAGGTGTTGCCCAGCAGGATGGCGAGCATCATGCCTTCGGCATAGCCGGGGTTGAAGAGGCGGACCAGGACGCAGATCGCGCCGACGAGCAGGCCGTAGATCCACTTGCCGGTCTCGGTCTGGGCGGAGGTCACGGGGTCGGTCGCCATGAAGACGGCGCCGAAGGCGAAGCCGCCGAGCACGAGGTGCATGTAGGCGGGGACGTCGGTCGCGCCGGCGATCTGGCCGAGCCAGCCGACGAGCAGGCCGCCCGCCACCGTGGAGACCATGATCTTCCAGCTGGCGACGCCGGTGTAGAGGAGGATGAAGGCGCCGAGGAGGATGGCGATGACGGAGGTCTCGCCGACGGAGCCCGGGACGCCGCCCCAGAACAGGGTCCAGAAGGAGGTGTCATACTGGGCGCCGGCGTGGGTCAGCGCGTCCATCCCGTCGCCGAGGAAGGCGAGCGGGGTCGCGCCGGTCGCGGCGTCGATCATCGTTTCGCCCTTGCGCATCGCGATCCAGGTCCCGGAGCCGGACATTTCGTTCGGGTAGGAGAAGAAGAGGAACGCGCGGGTCAGCAGGGCGGGGTTCCAGATGTTCATGCCGGTGCCGCCGAAGACCTCCTTGCCGATCAGGACAGCGAAGGCGACCGCGACGGCGAGCATCCAGAGCGGGATGTCGACGGGGACGATCAGCGGAATCAGCATACCGGACATCAGGTAGCCTTCGTTCACCTCTTCGTCCCGGATCTGGGCGGAGGCGAACTCGATCGCGAGACCGACGCCGTAAGCCACGACATAGAGCGGAAGGACTTTCAGGAAGCCGAACCAGAAGTTCTGCCAGAGACTGGCGGTCGTCCCGAGGGCGAGGGCGTGCTGGTAGCCGACGTTCCACATGCCGAAGACCGCGGCGGGAACGGCGGAGATCACGGCGATGATCATGATGCGCTTCAGGTCGACCGAGTCCTTGATGTGGGTTCCCCTGCGGGTTACGGTGGGGGGGACCCGGAGGAAGGTCTCGAAGGCATCGACCGTGGAGCGGAGGAAGGCGAGTTTGCCGCCTTTTTCGAATATCTTGTTCATATCTCTCAGGCCATTTCTTTGAGCATCAGGTCAATGCCTTGGGAGACGATGTCCTGGATGCAGTTCTTGGAAGGATCGATATACTCGCAGAGGGCCAGGTCCTCGGGCAGGACTTCGTAGATGCCGAACTTCTCCATGTCGTCGATGTTGCCGGTGAGGCAGGCCTTGACGAGGTAGAGCGGGAACAGGTCCATCGGGAGCACGTCCGCATAGTAGGAGTCGTTCATCACGAAGGCGCGGGGGCCGCCGTGGAGGTTGGTGTCCATGTCGTATCTCTTCTTCGGCAGGAAGCGGGAGAAGTAGGAGCGGGTCGCGCTGAACTGGTTGAAGCGGAAGGGTTTCGCCCAGCCGAAGAGCTCGGTCTCGTTGCCTTCGCGGATCAGGGTCACCTGGTTGTCGAAGAAGCCCAGGTAGCCGTCCGCTCCGGCGTCGCGGCCGCTGAGGAGGTCGCCGCTGACGACGCGGACGTCCGGCGCCCCGGCGCCGAAACCGGCGAGGGCGGCCATCGGCATTCCCGGGAAGGCCTGGACGTAGGCCGGGTCTTTCGCGGCGGGGCCGGTCACCGCGACCTTGCGGCCGAGGTCGAGCCTGCCGGTGAGGAAGAGCTTGCCGATGGCGGCGAGAAGGACGGGCGAAACCGTCCAGACCGTCTCGTCCTTGCGGATCGGGGAGATGTGGCTGATCTGGATGCCAACGTTGCCGGCGGGGTGCTTGCCGCTGAAGCGGTGGAGGGTGATTCCCGCGAGTTTTTCGAAGGGGGAGCCGGGGCCGTTCACGCTGACGTGGACGCCGCCGTCCGTGAGCTTGCCGAGCGCGGTCGCGCCGGCCTGGAGGGCCTTTTCCTCACCCGCGAGGACGAAATCCACGTCCGCGGCGAGGGGCGCGGTCGCGAAGGCGGAGACGAAGACCGCCTTCGGCTTTGCCGCCGGGTCCGCGAGGATGCCGTACGGGCGCTGGACAATGGCCGGCCAGAGGCCGCTGGCGAGGAGCGCCTTCCGGACTTCATCCGCGGAGAGCTTCCCGGGATCCTTCGCACCGAAATCGACGGCGGACTGTTCCGCGCCGGCTTCGATGAGGACCGCGAGCAGCTTCCGCTTGTCGCCCCGGACAACGGCCTTGACGGTGCCGCTGAAGGGCGCGGTCAGGAGGATGTCCGGATGGTTCTTGTCCGCCAGGACGGGGGAGCCGGCAAGAACGGCATCGCCCTCCGCGACCAGGAGCCTCGGGACGAGGCCCTTGAAGCAGGAGGGCTGGATGGCGACGATGTCCGGAGCGACCGTTTTGGCAATTTTCAGGTCTGCAGGCCCGCTGACCGGGATATCCAGACCTTTTTTCAAAGCGATGCTGTTTGACATTCCTATGGAGGGTTTTAGTATTTCGGTTCAGTCCAGCGAAGGTAGCGATTTTTTTCTGTATTTTTGCGGTATTATGATGAACAATTCCAGTACTGTATTCGAGGGGTTGAACGAGGCGCAGGGAAATGCGGTTGCCTGTACGGACGGCCCCGTGCTGATCGTCGCCGGGGCAGGCTCCGGCAAGACCCGCGTGCTGACCTCCCGGATTGCATATCTGCTGGAGAAGGGAGTCGAGGCGCGCTCCATCCTTGCGCTGACCTTCACGAAGAAGGCGGCCGGGGAGATGAAAGAGCGGATCGCCCTGATGGTGGGGGAGGAACGGGCCCGCAGGCTCGTGATGGGCACCTTCCACGCCGTGTTCGTCCGCTTCCTGCGGGAATACGCCGCAGACCTGGGCTATCCGGAATCCTTTACGATCTACGACCAGAGCGATTCCACGAGTGCCGTCAAGGCCTGCATCAAGGAACTCGGCCTGGATGACAAGGTCTACAAGCCCCGGGAGGTCCTCTCGCGGATTTCCAAGGCGAAGAACAACCTGGTGACCGCCGACGCCTACCGCAACAATCCGTCCATCACGACCTCCGACGCCCACGCGCGCAAGCCGCGCCTCGGCGAGGTCTACAGCCTCTACGTGAAAAAATGCAAGCAGTCGGGCGTGATGGATTTCGATGACATCCTGCTGAACATGAACTACCTGCTGCGGGATTTCCCGGCGGCCCGCGAGGCAATCGGCGCCCGCTTCCGCTACATCCTCGTGGACGAGTACCAGGACACCAACTACGCCCAGTACCTGATCCTGAAGAAGCTCGCGCAGGACCACCGCAACATCTGCGTCGTCGGCGACGACTCCCAGTCGATCTACGCCTTCCGCGGCGCCCGCGTCGAGAACATCCTCAATTTCAAGAAGGATTACCCGGAGTGCAAGACCTTCCGCCTGGAGCGCAACTACCGCTCGACGAAAACCATCGTCAGCGCCGCCAACTCCCTGATCGCCAAGAACCAGGGGCGCATCCCGAAGAACTGTTACTCCGAGGCGGAGGCAGGCGAGAAGATCCGGATCATCAACGCCTACACCGAGCAGGAGGAGGCGCAGCTCATCGTCTCCGACATCCTCGACCGGATGCGGCTCCACAAGGCCCGCTACGAGGACTTTGCCGTCCTGTACCGGACCAACGCCCAGTCCCGCGCGCTGGAGGAAGCCCTCCGCCGCCGCAACATCCCCTACCGCATCTATTCCGGCAACTCGTTCTTCGAGCGCGCCGAAGTGAAAGACATGATGGCCTGGTTCAAGCTGGCCGTGAACCCGGACGACGACGAGTCGTTCAAGCGGGCCGTCGGCCGGCCCGCACGCGGCATCGGCGGGACGACGATGGATGCGCTCGCGCAGGTCGCGCGGGCGGGCGGCGTCTCGCTGCGGCGCGCCGCGGCCGCGGGCGACAGCCTCGCGGCCGCCGGCCTGCGCAGCGCCGCCATCCTCCGCCTGCAGGAATTCTGCCGGCTGGTGGAGGGCTTCGCCGCCGCGCAGCCCGCGACCGACGCCCACGCCCTGGCCCTTTCCATCGCTGACAAATCCGGCCTCTGGGCCCTCTACAAGGAGGATGTGACGATCGAAGGCCTCTCGCGGATGGCGAACCTCGAGGAACTGCTGAACTCCGTCGCCGCCTATGTCGAAGAGGTGGCGGAAGAGGCGGAAGGCGTCGAGGAAGCGCCGCTGGTGCGCCTGGCGGACTACCTGGAGAACGTCTCCCTGCTGAGCAACGTCGACGTCAGCGACAGCGACGAAGAAGATGCCGGCAACAAGGTTTCGCTGATGACCGCCCATTCCGCCAAGGGCCTGGAATTCCCGTTTGTCACCGTGGCCGGAATGGAAGAGAACCTCTTCCCGTCGGGTGGGATGCTCGCGCTGCCGACGGACATCGAGGAGGAGCGGCGGCTCTTCTATGTCGCGATGACCCGCGCGATGAAGTGCGTCACGCTGACCCTCGCCGAGACGCGGATGCGCAACGGCCGCCACGAGAGCAACGAGCCTTCGCGCTTCCTGCGGGAAATCGATCCGGAGTACCTGCAGAATCCGCTGCCCGGCAGGGGAGCGGCGGCCGCGCCCGCGGAGCCTGCCTTCGTCCGCCCCGTGACGACGCGCGTCTACGGCCGCGCCCCGCAGGCCCGGTCCCAGCAGCCGCCCGTCTACCGCGGCAAAGCCGCCGTCCTGACCCGCCCGCTGCCGGACAAGATTCCGGACAGCGAATTCATCCCGACGCCCCCCGGCGAACTGCGGGCCGGCCAGCGGGTCGAACACAACCGTTTCGGCGGCGGCAAGATCCTGGACATCACCGGGGTCGCCCCGGAGCTGAAGGCCCGGATCGTCTTCGACGAATACGGCGAGAAGCTGATCATGCTGAAATACGCGAAACTACGTTTGGAGAAATAAACCTATAACGATTTGAATATGAAACGAATGCTTGGCTATCTGGGCGCCGCGCTGATCCTGGCGGCCGCCCTGTCCGCCTGCGGCGGAAAGTATGAGACCGTGAAGGGGGATCCGATGAAATCGAAGATCTATACCCTGGACAACGGCCTGAAGGTCTATATGACCGTCAACAAGGACGCCCCGCGCCTGCAGACCCTGATCGCGGTGCGCAGCGGCTCCCGCAACGACCCTTCCGACAACACGGGCCTTGCGCATTACCTGGAGCACATCATGTTCAAGGGCTCCGAGCACTTCGGTACCTCCGATTATGCGGCTGAGAAACCGCTGCTCGACGAGATCGAGCGCCTGTTCGAGGTCTACAAGGGGACGACCGACCCGGCGCAGCGCCTGGCAATCTACCACCAGATCGACTCCGTCAGCTACCAGGCTTCGCTCATCGCGATCCCGAACGAGTACGACAAGCTGATGGCCGCGATCGGTGCGCAGGGAACCAACGCCTTCACGTCCAACGACGTGACCTGCTACACCGAGGACATCCCCTCCAACCAGATCGACAACTGGGCCCGCATCCAGGCGGACCGCTTCAAGAACCTCGTGATCCGCGGTTTCCATACCGAGCTCGAGGCGGTGTACGAGGAGTATAACATGTACCTGAACGAAGACAGCGAGAACGCGATGATGGCGGTCGATTCCGTCCTTTTCCCCAGTCATCCCTACGGCCTCCAGTCCACGATCGGTACCTCCGAGCACCTGAAGAGCCCGTCCATCACCGCCATCAAGAAGCAGAAGGCGACCTACTATGTCCCGAACAACGTCGCAATCTGCCTGTCCGGCGACTTCGACCCGGACGAAATGGTGGCCGTGATCGAGAAATACTTCGGCGACTGGGAGCCGAACCCGGACCTTCCGGTCTTCAAGATCAAGGAAGAAGCCCCCATCACGAAACCCGTCGAGAAGGAAGTCTATGGCACCGAATCCGAATTCGTGATGCTCGGCTGGCGCTATCCGGGCGAGTGCTCGCAGGAGAGCGAGATGGCCGACATCGTCGGCAGCCTGCTCCAGAACGGCCGCGCCGGTATCCTGGACCTGGACATCACCCAGCAGCAGCGCCTCCTCGCCGTCCAGGCGATGCCGAACACCCGCGTGGACTGGGGCGAGATGCTCCTCGTCGGCTATCCGAAGGAAGGCCAGACCCTCCAGGACGTCCGTGACATCCTCCTCGGGGAAATCGCGAAGCTGCGCCGCGGCGACTTCGACGAGTCGTTGATCGACGCCGTCGTCGCGAACATGAAACTGCGCCAGATGCGCTCGCTTGAGAACAACCGCAGCCGCGCGATGGCGTTCGTGAACTCTTTCATCGCCGGACACGCATGGAAGGACGACGTGAACCTCCTGAAGCGCCTCGAAAAGGTCCGCAAGGCCGACGTCGTCGCCTGGGTAGAGAAGTACCTGGGCCCCGAGAATTACGTCGTCGCCTACAAGTACCAGGGCCCCAACCCGAAGAACGAAAAGATCGTCGCCCCGAAGATCACCCCGATTGCGACCAACCGCGACAAGGTGAGCCCCTTCCTCGCGGAGGTGCAGCAGACGCAGGTCCAGCCGATCGAGCCGGTCTTCGTCGACTTCAACCGCGATATGTCCCGCTTCGAGCAACAGCCGCTGGTCGAGGTCCTCTACAAGCAGAACGAGAACAACGACATCGCGACCCTCCAGTTCCGCTATGACTTCGGCGTCGCGAATGACCCGGCCCTGAGCCTCGCCTTCGATTACCTCTCCTACCTCGGCACGGCGACGCGCAGCGCGGAGGAGATGGCCCTCGAGGAATACAAGCTGGCCTGCAGCCACAGCTTCCGCGTGACCGCGGACAACCTGACCTACGCCGTGACCGGCCTCAGCGAGAACCTCCCGAAGGCCCTCGAGCTGGTTGAGGACCTCATCGTGAACGCGGTGGCCGACGAGGAAATCCTCGAGGCCCTGAAGAGCGACGAGCTGCGCGGCCGCCTGATGAGCAAGTTGAACCAGAGCGCCTGCAACAGCGCCCTGCGCAACTACCTGATGTACGGTCCCGAATACGTCAAGGCCACGGCGCTCGGCACGGACGCCCTGCTCGCCCTGACCTCCGAGGAACTCCTCTCCAAGGTCCGCAACATCCTGACCCGCCAGCATACGGTCCTCTACTACGGCCCGCAGAGCGAGAGCCAGCTGAAGAGCATGCTCTCCGAGTACCACGACACGCCTTCCGAGCTCGTCCCCGTCACGCGCAGCTTCAGCCCGCGCCGCCTGACCCCGACGGCGAAGGTGTTCATCGCCCCCTACGACTCCCGCCAATTCAACTACACCCAGGTCTCCGACCGCGGCGAAACCTTCTCGCTCGAAGACCTGCCGGCCGTCAACCTCTTCAACGAGTATTTCGGCAGCGGCATGAACACGGTGGTCTTCCAGGAGATGCGCGAGTCCCGCGCGCTGGCCTATTCCGCCGGAGCGCTCCTCAGCACCCCGCGCTTCGTGGACGACAGCTACCTCTTCTACGCCTCCATCGGCTCCCAGAATGACAAGCTCCGCCAGGCGGTCGACGCCTTCGAACTGATCATCAACGACATGCCGCAGTCCCAGGCCTCCTTCGAAATCGCGAAGCAGAGCATGGAAGCCCGCTACCGGACCTCCCGCACGAACGGCGCCGCCGTCCTGAACAGCTACCTCTCCGCCCGCGACCTCGGCCTCGATGAGCCGGCGGCCAAGTACGTCTATGAGCACCTCTCCGCGATGACGATGGAAGACCTCGTGAACTTCCAGCAGCAGTGGATCAAGGACCGCACCTATATCTATGGTATCCTCGGCGACAGGAACGGTCTCGACCTGAACTTCCTCCGGACCCTCGGCCCGGTGGAATTCCTGACGCTGGAAGACATCTTCGGCTATTAAGCGTCCGGCCATGAAACTGGGAATCGATCTCGGCGGAACCAACATCCGCTTCGGACTGGTCCGTGACGGCCGCGTGGCCGAGGGCTTCAGCGTCCCGTCCTTCCCGAAGGAGGCGACGCTGGAGGAGACCCTCGGCTACCTGACGGCGAACATCCGGAAGCTTGTCGCCGGCCGCCCCTTCGAGGGCATCGGCATCGGCGTCCCTTCGGTCGTGGACTGCGAGAAGGGTATCGTGTATGATACCGTGAACATTCCCTGCTGGAAGGAAGTCCGCCTGGGCGAGATCCTCCGCGCGGAATTCGGCGTCCCCGTCCAGGTCAACAACGACGCCAACTGCTTCACGCTCGGTGCCTACCACTACTTCGGCTGCGAACTCCCGTCGTTCGTCGGGATGACCCTCGGAACCGGGGTCGGGACCGGCGTCATCGTGGACGGCCGCCTCTTCAGCGGCCGCCGCACGGGCGTCGGCGAGCTCGGCTGCATCCCGTGGGAGGATGCGGACCTGGAGACGACCTGCTGCAGCAAGTTCTTCCTGCGGCGCGGGACGACCGGCCGGGAAGCCGCCGAAAAGGCGGCGGCCGGGGATCCGGCCGCCTGCGCCCTCTGGGCGGAATATGGCCGGAACCTGGGCCGGATGGTCTCCGTCGCGATGTACGCCTACGATCCGGATATGATCGTCTTCGGCGGCGGCATCGCCGCGTCCTGGCCGCTGTTCCAGGACGACCTCTGGACCTACCTCCACGGGAACCACCAGTACGGCAAGGCCGTTTCCGACCTCCGGATCGATGTCCTGACCGGAGACGACGTCGGGACCATCGGCGCCGCCTATCTTGTAAGCCAATAAACTGTTGTCAGCCATGAAGATAACCCTGAAATCCGCAGCAGCGGCGCTGGTCCTCTCCGGCGCCGTGGCCTGCGCGCCCGGAAACGCTCCGGGCGATGTCCTGAAACTCTCCGACGGCTGGACCCTCCGCGAGGACGGGACCTCCGCCCGGTATCCGGCGACCGTGCCGGGAACCGTCGCCGGCGCCCTGTTCGACTGTGGCGAGCTGCCTTCCGACCTGTATGAAAACGATACCTACGCCGGGATCGACCGCGCGCGGTTCGACAACCCCTGGTGGTACACGACGAATATCGCGCTGGGCCGGCAGAGAGGGCAGCACTATTTCCTGAAATTCGAAGGCATCGACTACCGCGCCGACATCTTCTTCAACCGCAAGCAGCTCGCTGCGGCGGAGGAGGCCTACGGCGTCTTCAACCATTTCGAGTACGACGTCACGGACCTGGTCCGCGGGAACAACAGGCTGGAAGTCAAGGTTTACCGTGCACAGCCCGGGGACCTGAACATCGGCTACGTCGACTGGAATCCGCGTCCGCTCGGCGAGAGCGTCGGCCTCTGGCGCGACGTGACGGTCAGCGTGACCGGCGACCTGAAGATGGACGACGTCTTCGTGAAGCCGGTGGTCGATTTGGAGACGTTGAAAAGCGCCGAGCTGCAGGTTTCCTGCACGCTGACGAACCTGGCGGACAAGGCGGTCGAGGGTACGCTCCGCGGCAGCCTCGAAGGGGCGGAGTTCTCCGTTCCCGTCAGCCTGGCGGCGGGGGAGCGGCGGGAGGTCGTGCTCACGAGCGCGGAGGTGCCCGCCCTGCATGTGGACAATCCGCGCCTGTGGTGGTGCCAGCCGCTCGGCGAACCTGCGCTGTATCAGCTGTCGCTGGACTGCTACGCCGGGGAGGCGCTCTCCGACTGCGAGGCGGTGACCTTCGGCATCCGCGATGTCCGGTCCTGGGTGGATGAGGACGGCGCGCGCTATTTCGCGCTGAACGGCGTTCCGCTGGTGATCCGCGGCGCGGGCTGGACCGACGACCTGCTGCTGCGCGACACGCCCGCGTCGATCGAGACCCAGGTGCGCTACGTGAAGGACATGAACCTCAACTGCATCCGCTTCGAGAACATCTGGGGCAAGGACCGCACCGTCTATGAGATGTGCGACAAGTACGGCATCCTCGCGATGGTCGGCTGGAGCTGCCAGTGGGAGTGGAAGAATTATTGCGGGCTCCCGGAAACGGACCCGTACGGCTGCATCAATACGCCGGAGGACATGGCCCTGGCCGCCAGTTACTTCGAATACCAGGTCAAGTGGCTGCGCAACCACCCGTCCGTCTTCGTCTGGCTGGTCGGCAGCGACACGACCCCGAATCCGGAGCTCGAGCGGATGTACCTCGACATCTTCGGGAAGCTGGATTACCGGCCGTATGTGAACGCCGCTTCGACGCGCTTCAGCACGGTTTCCGGCCCTTCCGGAATGAAGATGAACGGACCGTATGACTTCGAGGGACCGGACTACTGGTACCTGGACAGGCGCAACGGCGGCGCGTTCGGCTTCAATACGGAGACCGGCATCGGCCTGAACATGCCGGCGCCGGAGTCCCTGCAGCGGATGATGCCCGCGGATTCCCTGTGGCCGCTGAGCAAGACCTGGAACTTCCACTGCACGAACGCGGGCGGGATGAACCGCACCGACCGGCTCGTGCGCAACCTGACCGGGCTCTATGGCGCCCCGACGGACTTCATGGACTTCGTGAAGAAGGGGCAGGCCGCCGACTATGACGGCACCCGCGCGATGTTCGAGGCCTTCCGGGCGAACGAGCCGGCCTCGACCGGCATCATCCAGTGGATGCTGAATTCCGCCTGGCCGTCCGTGTACTGGCAGCTGTATGACTGGTACCTCGTGCCGACGGCGGGCTATTACGGGACGAAGAAGGCGAACGAGCCGCTGCAGGCGGTCTTCAACTACGCGGACAATTCCGTCTACGCCGTCAATGCGACGGGGAAGGCGGCCGCCCGCCAGCTGAGCGCCGTGGCCTACGACGTCGCCGGCAATCCGGTCTTCGAAGAGATCCGCGAGGCCGACTTCCTGCCCGGAAAGCCGGAGAAGGTCTTCGACCTGAGCGAGCTGGACGGCGAGGCGTTCTTCCTCTTCCTCAAGATCGAAGGCGGGGCGGACAATGCCTACTGCATCCCGGCGAAGGACAATGTCTATTCCCGCCGCGCGCAGTGGTATGTCACGCCGATCGAGACCTTCTCCGACATGGGCTTCGTGACGCGGCTGCCGAAGGTGGACGTCGCGGTCCGGACCGAAAAGGCCGTGGTGGACGGGAATACCGTCTTCACGGTGACCCTGGAGAACCGCTCCGCGCAGGTGGCGTACCAGAATGTCCTGAGCCTCAAGAGCGAGGCGGACGGCCGGCTGGTGACTCCGGCCTTCTGGAGCGACAATTACTTCTCCCTGGAACCCCATGCGTCGAAGACCGTGACCTGCACGGTGGACGGCGGAATCGATGGCGTCCGGGTCGATTTTCATTGTTGGAATGGGAAATAATTGTGAATTTCTGTTAATTTTTAAGTTTTTTATCCGAAAAGTATTGGATATCAATCTTTAAATTCATAACTTAGACTCGAAGTTTTTCATAGTTTAAGTTTAGGTTAAGTAGCGAGGCAACCGCAGTGATGCGATTGCCTCGTGAAGTTTTTATCCCTCTCCTGCGGGCCTCCCGTCACATTTTTCTGTTTTTTTCGGTTTTTTCCGTTTCCCGGGCGTACCTTGAATCCCGCTATGAGAAACTTTTTCCTTGCGGCCGCGGCCGCCGCCTTCCTGCTTGTGTCTTCCTGCGACCTGCTGCCTTTCGCGAAAGCGGAAGGGGAGATTGCGGTCGCCTTCGCCGAAGACGTCTATGTCCGGACCAAGGCCGCCCAGGAGCTGCCGGACACGAATGACTTCCTCCTCCGGATTACCGGGCCGGACGGAAAGATCCTGTATGAGGGCCTGTACGGCGCGGCGCCGGAACGCTTCTCCTCCGCGCCGGGAAGCTGCCTCGTGGAGGCGTATTCCTGCGAATTCCGGGAGCCGGCCTTCTCCGCCCCGCAGTGGGGCGACAGCCAGGTCGTACTGGTGCGGTCGGGGGAGACCGCGCGCGTCCGGCTGCTCTGCGCGCAGCAGAACTGCGGCGTCCGGCTGCATGTGAAGCCGGATTTTGCCGCCCTGTACCGGGACGCGGCGCTCGTGCTCCGCAGCGCGGAGGGTGCGCTGCCGTACGGTTATATGGAGACGCGGGTCGCGTATTTCCTGCCCGGCAACGTCCAGCTCCAGCTCCACCGCGGGACGGTGGAGGAGACCCTGCTGGTCCGGAACCTCGCGGCGCGCGAGGTGCTGTCGCTGACGCTCTCGGCCTCGGCGCCGGAGGGCCCCGGCAGCGCGCTCTGTATCCAGATCGATACCGCACGCGTCTGGACGCAGGAGGACTATGTCGTGGGGGAGACCCCGGAGAAGGGGAATGACGCGGCTTCGGCAATGAGCGTCGGGGAAGCGATGGCGGCCGCCGGGAGCGGCCAGACGGGCGTCTGGGTCGCCGGCTATATCGTCGGCGGCGACCTGACCTCCTCGTCCGCATCCTTCGACCCGCCCTTCAAGAGCGCGACGAATCTCGTGATCGCCGCGAAGTCCTCCGTCCGCGACCGCGCCTACTGCCTCGCCGTCCAGCTCCCGAAAGGCCCCGTCCGCGACGCCCTGAACCTCCCGGACCATCCCGACCTCCTCGGCCGCCGCGTCCTCCTCTGCGGCGACCTCGCCCCCGCCTACTACACCCTCCCCGGCCTCAAGAACGTCTCTGCCTGGCAACTCCCGTAACCCTCGTGTTTTTTACGGAAAAATCGCTATCTTCGTACTGTTGTTTTCGCGAAGAAGCTATGTATTCTCTTGGATTTGATGTGGGGTCGTCGTCGGTGAAGGTGGCGCTGCTGGATGTGGAGAAGGGCGTGTGCGTGGCGTCGTCGGTGAATCCGCGGGTGGAGATGCCGATTTCGGCGCCCGAGAAGGGTTGGGCCGAACAGGACCCGGAAATGTGGTGGAAGTATTTCTGCGAGGGAGTGAAGGATGTGGCGTCGGTGTGCGACCTGTCGCAGGTCGTCTCGATCGGCATTTCCTACCAGATGCACGGACTCGTGGCCGTGGACCGGGACCTGAAGCCGGTCCGGGACGCGATTATCTGGTGCGACTCGCGGGCGGTCCGGACGGGCGCGGACGCGCTCGAGGGAATCGGCTACGAGCAGTGCATGTCCCGTCTGCTGAACTCCCCGGGCAATTTCACGGCTTCGAAGCTGGCCTGGGTCAAGGAAAACGAACCGGACGTGTATGAACGCATCTGGAAGTTCATGCTTCCGGGCGACTATATCGCGATGCGCCTGACGGGCGGGGTCGCGACGACCCAGTCCGGACTCTCGGAACAGATCCTTTGGGATTTCCGGGACGGCTGCCGGGCGGACTTCGTCGCCGACTGGTTCGGTTTCGACCACGCCCTGATTCCGGAGACCGTCCCGTCGATCGGGAAATCCTTCGCGACGACCCGCGAGATCGAATCGCTCCTCGGCATCCCGGCGGGCACGCCCGTCTCCTACCGGGCCGGCGACCAGCCGAACAACGCCTTCTCCCTGAATGTCCTCGAGCCGGGCGAAATCGCCGCGACCGCCGGGACCAGCGGCGTCGTCTATGGCGTGACCGATGTCCCGAAAGCCGACACGGAGAGCCGCGTCAACACCTTCCTCCACGTCAACAGCACCGCTGCGCAGCCCCGCTACGGCGTCCTGCTCTGCATCAACGGCGTCGGCATCATGAATTCCTGGGTCCACCGCAACGTGGCCCCGCAGCACTCCTACAATGAAATGAACAGCCTGGCGGAGACGGTGCCCGTCGGCTCGGACGGCCTGCGCATCATCCCGTTCGGCAACGGCGCCGAGCGTATGCTCGGGAACCGCAGCACCGGCGCCGGCATCGTCGGCCTCGACCTGGTCCGCCACGACCGCAACCACGTCCTGCGTGCCGTCCAGGAAGGCATCGCCTTCTCCTTCCGCTACGGCATCGACGTCATGAAGGAGATCGGCCTCCGCCCGAACGTGATCCGCGCCGGGATGGCGAATCTCTTCCTGAGCCCGCTCTTCCGCCACACGCTGGCGACCGTCTGCGACGCCCGCATCGAGCTGCTCGACACGGACGGTGCGCTCGGCGCCGCCCGCGGAGCCGCGCTCGGCGCCGGCTTCTACCGCGACGCCGCCGACGCCTTCGCGACGCTCGGCAGCGTCGGCCTCGTCGAGCCGGTGCCCGACTGGAAGGAGCCGCTCGAGGATGCGTACGGCGGTTGGAAGGCCCGCCTCGAAGAAGAATTGAAATAACACTGAAACAACCGACAAGATATGGCAGTCAAAGAGTATTTCCCCCAGATCGGGAAAATCCCGTTCGAAGGCAGGGATTCGAAGAATCCGCTGGCCTTCCATTATTATGAGCCCGAGCGCGTCGTCGCCGGCCGGAAGATGAAGGACTGGTTCAAGTTCGCGATGGCCTGGTGGCACACCCTCTGCGCCGAAGGATCCGACCAGTTCGGCCCCGGCACGAAGACCTTCCCCTGGAACGAAGGGGAGACCCCGCTCGAGCGCGCCCGCCACAAGATGGACGCCGGCTTCGAAATCATGCAGAAAACCGGCATCGGCTACTACTGCTTCCACGACGTGGACCTTGTCGAGGAGGCGCCGACCATCGCCGAATACGAGGCCAACCTGAAGGAGATCGTCGCCTACGCGAAGCAGAAGCAGGCCGAGACCGGCATCAAGCTCCTCTGGGGCACCGCCAACGTCTTCGGCCACAAGCGCTACATGAACGGCGCCTCGACCAACCCGGACTTCAAGGCCGCCGCGCGCGCCATGGTCCAGATCAAGAACGCCATCGACGCGACGATCGCGCTCGGCGGCGAGTGCTACGTCTTCTGGGGCGGCCGCGAAGGCTACATGTCCCTGCTGAACACGGACATGAAGCGCGAGAAGGCCCACATGGCCACGATGCTCCGTATGGCCCGCGACTACGCCCGCGCCAAGGGCTTCAAGGGCACCTTCCTGATCGAGCCCAAGCCGATGGAGCCGACCAAGCACCAGTACGACGCCGACACGGAGACCGTCATCGGCTTCCTGCGCGCCAACGGCCTCGACAAGGACTTCAAGGTCAACATCGAAGTGAACCACGCGACCCTCGCCGGCCACACCTTCGAGCACGAGCTCCAGTGCGCCGCCGACGCCGGCCTCCTCGGTTCGATCGACGCGAACCGCGGCGACTACCAGAACGGCTGGGACACGGACCAGTTCCCGATCGACCTCTACGAACTCGTCCAGGCGATGCTCGTCATCATCCGCGCCGGCGGCCTCGTCGGCGGCACGAACTTCGACGCCAAGACCCGCCGCAACTCCACGGACCTCGAGGACATCATCATCGCCCACGTCAGCGCGATGGACGCGATGGCCCGCGCCCTCCTCATCGCCGCCGACATCCTCGAGAAGTCTCCGCTCCCGGCGATGCTCAAGGCGCGTTACGCCTCCTATGACGCCGGCATCGGCAAGGACTTCGAGGACGGCAAGCTGACCCTCGAGCAGGTCGTCGACTACGCGAAGACCCAGGGCGAACCCGCCCCCGTCTCCGGCAAACAGGAACTCCTGGAGGCCATAGTAAATATGTATATCTAACGAATAGTTATCGTTTTATTTGTGATATTCTGTTCTTGAAAAAAAAGGTAATTAATTTTCTGGCCCTGTTCCCAATGTTTATGGGCCAGAAAATTAATTACCCTTTTTTTCATATAAACAGATATCGCGTTTTTTCTAAAAACTATTGCTATATTTGTGAAACCCAAAGCGGGATTAGCACATCGGTAGTGCATTGGCTTCCCAAGCCAAGGAGGCGGGTCCGACTCCCGTATCCCGCTCAACCACAATTAAATACTGTTATGAAACGATTCTTTCTAACCTTGGCGCTGCTGGTCCTGCTGATTCCGGCGGCGTTTGCCGGTCAGTACAAGAATTTCCGGGTTTCCATCTATACCCGGGCCTATGAAGTCGAGAAGATGAAGGATCCCGAGTGGCTCAAGTCTACGTGGGAGACCATCTCCTCCCAGATGAAAGTCGACAGGATCTACCTGGAGACCCACCGCGACCTGCTGATTGTCCCGCAGTCGACGATCGACGCGGCGAAGAAATTCTTCAAGTCGAAGGGCGTGGAAGTCTGCGGCGGCATCACCTACACCGTCAGCGAACGCAACAACTTCGAAACCTTCTGCTATACGAACCCCGAACACCGCAGGAAGGTCCAGGAAATCGCGGAGTACACCGCGAAGAACTTCGACCTCTTCATCCTCGACGATTTCTTCTTCGTCGACTGCAAGTGCGACCTCTGCATCGAGGCGAAGGGGGATATGAGCTGGACCGATTTCCGTCTCCACCAGATGACGGAGGCCGCCCAGAGCCTCGTCCTCGGTCCCGCGAAGAAGGTCAACCCGAACGTCAAGGTCATCATCAAGTACCCCAACTGGTATGACGACTTCCAGGGCCTCGGCTTCGACCTGGAGCACGGTCCGCACCTCTTCGACGGTGTCTGGACCGGCACGGAGACCCGTGACCCCTCCGGTGCGCAGCACCTCCAGAACTACGAGAGCTACAACATCATCCGCTACTTCGAGTCCCTCCGTCCGGGCCACAACGGCGGCGGCTGGGTCGATTCCGGCGGCTCCCAGATGGGTATGGACCGCTACGCGGAGCAGCTCTGGCTCACGATGTTCGCCAAGGCTCCCGAGATGGCGCTCTTCGACTACCGCCAGCTTATCGGCGTGAACCTCAACCCCGCCGTCTACCGCACCCCCTGGCAGGGCCAGGGCACCAGCTTCGACTGGGACGAGATGATGAAGCCGTACAAGGGCGTGACCCCGACGACCCTCGCCCGCGTGGCCGGTTATGTGTTCGACAAGATCGACCCGATCGTCGGCCAGCTCGGCAACCCGAAGGGCATCGTCTCCTACAAGGCCTACCATACGCAGGGTGACGACTTCCTCCAGAACTACCTCGGCATGATCGGCCTCCCGATGGACGAGCGCTCCGAATTCCCGACCGACCAGCAGGTCGTCCTGTTGACCGAGCAGGCGAAGGGCGATCCCGACCTCGTGAAGAAGATTGACGCCCAGCTCCACCGCGGCGGCGACGTCGTGGTCACGAGCGGCCTCCTCGAGGCGATTCCCGACAAGCTCGCCCAGTTCATCGAGATGGGCGTGGAAGGCTACACGCTCGTCGACGACTTCGGCCGTTACGGCAAGGCCGACCGCGAGTTCATCATCCCGCAGATCTGGTATTATACGAATGACTCCTGGGAGATCATCTCCGCCGGCCGCCCGCTCACGAAGGGCACCTCCGGCTGGCCGATCCTCCACCGCGGCAAATACTCGAAGGGCAACCTCTACGTGCTGACCGTCCCGGAGGACTTCTCCGACCTGTACCACTATCCGGTGCCGGCGCTGAACCTGATCCGCCAGACCCTCGGCCGCGACCTGAAGGCGCGCCTGGAAGGTCCTGCGCTGGTCTCCCTCTTCGTCTATGACAACGACAAGGTCATCGTGGAATCCTTCCGCGACGAAGCCTGCACGGCCTTCGTAGTCGTCGGTGACCGCCGGATTCCGGTCGTCCTGAAGCCGCACAGCTTCGAGCTGATCGACATCAAATAATGGGAAAGACAGTTATCTATACCTGCATCGTCGGCAATTACGACGAGCTGCGCCAGCCACAGGTACTCGACGAACGGTTCGAGTACCTGTGCTTCGTGCGCAAGGGCGCGAAGATCACGGAGAAGATGGGCGCCTGGACGGTGGTCGAACTGGGGTACGACAACGCGAACCCGGCTATCCTGTCCCGTTATCCCAAGCTGAACCCCCACAAGGTCCTCCCGAAGGACTGCGATTACAGTGTCTGGCTCGACGGCGACGTCACCATCACCTCCCAGGAGTTCTACGAGGTCATCCTTTCCAAGGAGGCCTCCGGCGTTCTCTGGTCCGGCCTGCGGCATCCGCTGCGCGACTGCGCCTATGAGGAGATCTGCGCCAGCTTCGAGGCGGGGAAGGAGAAGCTCGGCCCGCTGCGCCGCGCGGCGAAGTTCCTCCGCAAGGAGCTCTTCCCCCACCATGCCGGCCTGTTCGAGAACAGCGTGATCCTGCGCCGGCACGGCGACGGCGGGGTGAAAAAACTCGCGAAACTCTGGTGGAAGCTCTTCCTCCGCTACGCCCACCGCGACCAGATATTCCTGCCTTACTGCATGAATGTAAGCGGGATGACGATGGATTTCCTCTTCCCGGAGTACATGGACGCCGCGACCGGCGGTATGCTGGATTTCGGGCAGCACAACCCGGCGCCGAAGCAGGGATTCCTTACAAGAATGTGGGCCGGTCTTGCCCAACGCCGCGGGAGACGCGTCTTAGCGAAAGTAACTCAGGATACGAGCGCACCAGTTCCGGAATAGACCGGACCAGCGTCCACGAAAAATTCTTCGCCGCCATGGCCAGGAGCACGAGCGGCTGCCAGAAGACCTGCAGAAATGCTTTCCGGGAAGGATCGCTGATGCGGGTCTTCGCAGTTATCAGCTTCAGCCGCATCCGGTAGTCCTTCGGGCGCGGCCGGCGGTCGCGGTCGTGGACGGCGCGTGCGCTTTCGACGACGCCGCACTTGAAGCCGTGGAAACGCGCCCGGTCGAGGTAATTCACGTCCTCGCCGTAGTGGGGGAAGGCGGGGGAGAAGCCGCCGACCTTCTCGATGCATTCGCGCCGGAGCATCCAGTGGGCCGCCATGAAGAAATGGGGGTAGTGGCGGGCGAACTGGTCATCCAGGCTCGCGAGGTCCGGCTTCATCTGCATCGGGCTGACCAGCCCGTATTCCGGGTGCTCGTCCAGGAAGGCGGCGAGGCGGCCGAGGGTATCCGGCAGCAGCCAGGCGTCCTGGTTCAGCAGGTAGACGTAGCGGTAGCCGCGCTCCAGCGCCCGGCGCAGGCCGATGTTGTTGGCGGCGCCGAAGCCGTGGTTGGCCATCATCCGGTCCGTCTCGACGCCCTGCTCCTCCAGCCAGTCCGGCGTTCCGTCCGTGGACGCGTTGTCCACGACGAAGATGTCGGCGTCCCGCTCCGAGGCGCGGACGGACGAAACGGCCTTCTCGATCCAGCGGCGGCCGTTGTACGTGACGATTATGACCAGGGTGTCTGCCATCTCTCGCAAAATTAAGAAAATTATTGATATATTTGCATGATATAAACTAGTTGCACAATGTCAGTTGCAGGTGTACTCAGCAAATTGTTCGGCTCCAAGGCCGACAGGGATATGAAACAGGTCAAGCCGGTTCTCGCGAAGATCCTGGCTTGCTACGATGAGATAGATCAATTGTCCAACGACGGGCTGCGCGAGCGCAGCGCCGCCCTCCGTGCCCGGATGGTCGAGACCGAGGCGCCGTTCGAGCGCCGGCTCGCCGAGATCAAGGCGGAGATGGAGAACGATATTCCGGTTTCCGAGAAGGAGAAGCTCGCGAACGAGTCCGAGAAGCTCGTCAAGGACGAGGATGCCGCGATCGAGAAAGCCCTCGACGAAATCCTCCCCGAGGCTTTCGCGATCATGAAGTCGACCGCCCGCCGCTTCGCCCAGAACGAGACGGTCACCGTCACGGCGACGACCTTCGACCGCGACCTCAGCATCGCCCACGACTTCGTCACGATCGACGGCGACAACGCCGTCTACCACCGCTCCTGGATGGCCGGCGGCAACGAGGTGACCTGGGACATGGTCCATTACGACGTCCAGCTCATCGGCGGCGTCGTCCTCCACCAGGGCAAGATCGCCGAAATGGCGACCGGCGAAGGCAAGACCCTCGTCGCGACGCTCCCGGTCTTCCTGAACGCGCTCGCCGGCAAGGGCGTCCACGTCGTGACCGTCAACGACTACCTGTCGAAACGAGACTCCGAGTGGATGGGCCCGCTCTATATGTTCCATGGCCTCAGCGTCGACTGCATCGACAAGCACGAGCCCAACAGCGAAGCCCGCAAGCGCGCCTATAACTGCGACATCACCTTCGGTACCAACAACGAGTTCGGTTTCGACTACCTGCGCGACAACATGGCCGTGAACGAGACCGACCTGGTCCAGCGCAAGCACCACTTCGCCATCGTCGACGAGGTCGACTCCGTCCTCATCGACGACGCCCGGACCCCGCTCATCATCTCCGGTCCGGTCGCCAAGGCCGAGGACGACGCCCAGTTCATGGAGTTCCGCCCCCACGTCGAGCGCCTCTATTCCGCCCAGCGCCAGCTCGTGAACCAGACCCTCAACGAGGCCAAGAAGCTGATCGCCTCCGGCGACGAGCGCGAAGGCGGCAAACTCCTCCTCCGCTGCCACAAGGGCCTCCCGAAATACCAGCCCCTGATCAAGTTCCTCAGCGAGCCCGGCATGAAGGTCCTCCTCCAGAAGGTCGAGAACTACTACATGCAGGACAACGAGCGCGAGATGCCGGTCGTAACCGACCCGCTCTACTTCGTGATCAACGAGCAGCAGCACTCCGTCGATATGACCGACAAGGGCCACGAGGTCCTCGCCCAGAGCATCCAAAATCCCGATTTCTTCGTGATTCCGGACGTCGGCTCCCGGATCGCCGAGCTCGACCAGATGGGCCTGAGCCTCGCCGAAAAGCAGGAGCGCAAGGACGCCCTGATGGAGGACTTCTCGATCAAGAGCGAGCGCATCCATACCGTGATCCAGCTCCTCAAGGCCTACACGATGTTCGAGAAGGACGTCGACTACATCATCGTCGACGGCAAGATCAAGATCGTCGACGAGCAGACCGGCCGTATCATGGAAGGCCGCCGCTGGAGCGACGGACTCCACCAGGCCGTCGAGGCGAAGGAGAACGTCAAGGTCGAGGCTGCGACCCAGACCTTCGCGACCATCACCCTCCAGAACTACTTCCGCATGTACCACAAGCTCTCCGGCATGACCGGTACCGCGGAAACGGAGGCGGGCGAGTTCTGGTCCATCTACAAGCTGGACGTCGTCGTGATCCCGACGAACCGTCCCGTGATCCGCGACGACCAGGACGACCTGATCTACAAGACCAAGCTGGCGAAATACAAGGCCGTGATCGAGCGCATCGTCGAGCTGACGGCGCAGGGCCGCCCGGTCCTCGTCGGTACGACCGACGTCGAGACCTCCGAGCTCCTGAGCCGCCTCCTGACGCGCCGTGGCATCAAGCACAACGTCCTGAACGCCAAGGAGCACGCCCGTGAGGCCGAGATCGTCGCCCAGGCGGGCCAGAGCTCCACGGTCACGATCGCGACCAACATGGCCGGCCGTGGTACCGATATCAAGCTGAGCCCCGAGGTCAAGGCCGCCGGCGGTCTCGCCATCATCGGCACGGAGCGGCACGACAGCCGCCGTGTCGACCGCCAGCTGCGCGGCCGCGCCGGCCGTCAGGGCGACCCCGGAAGCTCGACCTTCTACGTGTCCCTGGAGGACAAGCTGATGCGCCTCTTCGGCTCCGAGCGCATCGCCGGCATCGTCGACCGCCTCGGCATGGGCGACGACGAGGCCCTCGAAGGCTCGATGCTCTCGAGCGCGATCGAGAAGGCCCAGCGCAAGGTCGAGGAGAACAACTTCGGCATCCGCAAGCGCCTCCTCGAATACGACGACGTGATGAACGACCAGCGTACCTCCGTGTACGCCCTGCGCCGCGACGCGATCTCCGGCGACAAGATCGAGATCGATATCCAGAACATGATGCTCGACACCGCCAACATCATCCTCGACCGCACGAAGGGGATGCCGTATCCGGATTTCGCCGAATACGTGATGGCCCAGCTGTCGATCGACCTCGACTTCGACGCGGAGTTCTACGAGAAGGCGAAGCCGGCCGAGATCGCCGAGCGCCTCTGCGCCCATATGGAAGAAGTCTACCGCCGCAGGATGGATACCCTCGCCGCGAAGGTCAACCCCATCATCCGGGAAGTCTACGAGAAGCAGGGCGCGATCTACCAGAACATCGCGATTCCGGTCTCCGACGGCCGCAAACAGATGACCCTCTCCGTCAACCTGAAGAAGGCCTATGAGACGGATTCCAAGGAGGTTGCGAAGACCGCGAGCAAGAACATCACCCTCTACCAGATCGATGAGCACTGGAAGGAGCACCTGCGCGAGATGGACGACCTCAAGCAGAGCGTCCAGAACGCCGCCTACGAGCAGAAGGACCCGATCGTGGTCTACAAGATCGAGAGCTACGACCTCTTCGCGAACATGCTGGAAAGCCTGTACCGCGACGTCCTGTCCTTCCTGCTGCGCGCCTTCATCCCGCTGCGCGACAGCAACGAAGTGCCCGCTTCGCGCGCGATGCAGCGCCGCACGGATATGAGCCAGATGCGCACGACCCGCCCGGGCGACCTTTCGACCAACGGCGAACAGCGCGCCAACACCCCCGTCAAGGCGGAGAAGAAAGTCGGCCGCAACGACCCCTGCCCCTGCGGCAGCGGCAAGAAATACAAAAACTGCCACGGCCAGGGCCTGGTTTAAAACGAAACAGCGATGGCAAAGTACAGTACAGCTACGGACCCCCAGATCAATATCAACGACATAAGCCGGCTTTCGGCCGGCTCGACGCTGAAGGGGATTTTCTATTCGGAGACGGACATCCGCGTGGACGGTCTGTTCGAAGGCGACATCATTACGAAGGGGAAGACGGTCATCGGGGAGAGCGCGCTTGTCAAGGGCACCATCGTCTGCGCGAAGGCGGACGTCTGGGGAAAGATCGAAGGCAAGGTCTTCGTGAAGGATCTCCTGGACCTCAAGTCCTCCGCCTCGATTGACGGCGAGTTCCACTTCTCCCGCCTGCAAGTGGAAATCGGTGCCGGGATTACGGGCACTTGCTCGAAAATCACCGACACCGAATTCGAAGACCGTCTGAAACCGGCGGCCTAGGCTTCGTTGCGTTTTTCTTTCGCGCGGGTCAGCTTTTCTTTCATCGCATCCACGCTTTCGGTCACGGCTTCTTCGAAGCTGTGGGCGTTGCGTTCGATGATCATTTCTTCACCCGGGACGTGGATGTGGAGTTTCACGTTCTTGTTGTCGGGCTCCTGGAGGAGCGTGAGGACCACTTCGACTTCGGATACGCCGTCGTGGAAACGCTCGAGCCTGGACACTTTCTTCTCGACGTAGGCGATCAGCTTCTGGTCGGCGTCGAATTTCAGGGACTTAATCTTGATTTCCATAGTCTTCTCCGGTTTTGGCCCGGGGGTGGGCCGTGTTGTAGACTTGTCTGAGTTTCTCGATGGAGTTGTGGGTATAGACCTGGGTCGCGGCCAGCGAGGAGTGCCCGAGGAGTTCCTTGATCGAGTTCAGGTCCGTTCCGTCATCCAGCAGCTCCGTGGCGAGGGTGTGGCGCAGGACGTGGGGAGATTTCTTCCCCGGAACGATTCCTGCGAGTTCCTTCTTCACGGCCCTGTCCACGTACACGGGGTAGAGCTTTTCTCCTTTCAGGGTCACCAGCAGCGGGTCCGCGGCGGTTCTTTCGCCACCCACCATCGTTTCAACCGAATGTAAATATAACGAAATTTCCTGACAAAGGGCGGGGATGAGCGGAATTTCCCGCATTTTGTCGCCTTTGCCGCGGACGCGGAGCACGCCGCGCGCGGAATCCACGGAGCCGAGGGTCAGGCCGACGAGTTCGGACCGCCGGATCCCGGTGTTGTAGAGGATCGAGACGATCAGCCGGCGCAGCCGCGCCTCGTAGCGCTCCTTCATCCCCAGGTCCTCCGTGTCCACGTAGTTCTGCGTCTGGCTGAAATACGCGTCCATCGCCTCCTTGCGGTAAAAGACCGGCAGGCGGGACTCGCTCTTCGGCCGCGAAACCAGCTTCACGGGGTTCGCTTCCAGCAGCCCGTTCTTCATCAGGTACTTGCAGTAGCCGCTGAGCACCGACAGGTGCATGTTTACGGTGCGGGGGCTTTCCCCCTTCGTGTCGAGCAGCCAGACTTCGTAGTTGCGGACGGCGGCGGGGGAGAGCGGCGCATCGCCGGCGTGGGCCATGAACTCGTCCAGCACCTCCCGGTAGAGCTCCAGGGTGCGCGCGGAGTAGCGCCGGACGGACGCCAGGTACTGGAGGTAGCGATCGGTCATAAGCCCATTTCTGCGGCCTTCTTGCGCATCAGCGCATCGGCCTCCTCGAAGTTGTTGCCGATTTTCCCGTCCAGGATGGCCTCCTTGACGTATTCCTTCAGGATGCCGATTTCCTGGCACGGGGGGATGCCGTAGACCTGCATCACGTATTCGCCGGTGATCGGGTTCTTGAAATTGCGGATGGCGTCCTTCGCTTCGACTTCGACCAGCTTCTCCCGGACCAGGTCGAAGTTCGCGCGGATGCGCTGGACCTTCGCCGGGTTCTTCGAGGTGATGTCGGCCTTGCAGAGGAGCATCAGGTCGTCGATGTCGTCGCCGGCGTCGAAGAGGAGGCGGCGTACGGCGGAATCGGTCACGCCCTCGTCGACGAGGGCGATGGGCCGCAGGTGCAGCCGCACGAGCTTCTGGACGTACTTCATCTTCTCGTTGAGCGGCATCATCAGGCCCTTGAAGAGGGGCGGGACCATCTTGGCGCCGATGACCTCGTGGCCGTGGAAGGTCCATCCCGTGCCGGGGCTGAAGTGCTTCGAGGCGGGTTTGCCGATATCGTGGAGCAGCGCCGCCCAGCGGAGCCAGAGGTTCGGCTCCGCACCGGCTTCGCGCTCGAACGTGCAGACGTTGTCCAGGACCGCCAGCGTATGGGAGAAATTCTCCTTGTGGCCTTTGCCTTCGATGGTCTCCACGCCCTTCAGCGCGCAGAGCTGCGGCAGGATTTCCTCCAGCAGCCCGGTCCGGTCCATCAGCTCGAAGGCAAGCGACGGGCGGTCTGTCAGGAGCATCTTGTCGAGCTCGTCAACGATGCGCTCCTTCGAAAGGATGGAGAGGCGGCCGCGCATCCGGCGCATCGAGTCGAGCGATTCGGGGACGATGCGGAAGCGGATTTCGGGGGTGCTGAGCTTGGTCGCGAACCGGATGGCGCGCAGCATCCGCAGGGGGTCGTCCGAGTAGGTCTGGTCCGGGTCGAGCGGGGTCCGGATAATGCCATCCGCGAGGTCGCGGATCCCGCCGAACGGGTCCACGAGTTCCCCGAAGTTCTCCTGCTGGAGGCTGAAGGCCATCGCGTTGATCGTGAAATCGCGGCGCAGCTGGTCCTCCTCGAGGGTGCCGTCCTCGACGATGGGTTTGCGCGACTCGCGGCGGTAGGACTCCTTCCGGGCGCCGACGAATTCGACCTCGTCGCCCTGGAAATGGAGCATCGCCGTCCCGAAATTCTTGAACAGGGAGACCTTGGCGTGGACTTTCCTGCCCACGGCCAGCGCAAGCTCCATCCCGCTGCCCTCGACGACGATGTCGATGTCGTTGCCGGCGCGGCCGAGGAAACAGTCGCGCACATAGCCGCCGATGACGAACGCACGTACGCCCATCTCCCGCGCGGTCTCGGAAACGATCCTGAATACAGGCCGGTCGAGGTATCCTTCCGTTATCGTCTGCATAATTCTTCGTATGGGGGGAGCCGGTCAAGCGCGACGACGCCATCGCCTTCGCGCTTGTAGCACCGGGTCTCTTTCCCGTTGGTAATCAGCATATAGCCTATGCTCAGCACCATATCGTAGCGCAGCGCCTGCCGCAGGACTTCCGCGCTCAGCGCGACTTCCGGCCGCTTGCACTCGACGACCGCCACCGGCGCCGCGTCGCGGCCGTAGACCACGATGTCCGCCCGGTAGCGCTTGCCGGCCGCGCCGTAGCGCAGCGCGACCTCGCTGCCCATCATGTGTTCCGGCACGCCCGCGGCGTCCCGCAGGACGCCGATGAACCACTGCCGCACTTCCTCTTCGGGCGTGCGGGCGACCTCCTTGCGGCGGAGCGGGTCCCGGACGGTGCTGGCTGCCATGTTATTCCTTGTACAGGCCTTCGCGCGAGAGGAGATGGTCGAGGTTGGCGATGCCGTAGGCCGTGACGGCCTGGACGACGGCGGAGTGCTCCAGGTAGGCGGGGATGATCTTGTCGAAGAGGTCGTCTTCGGTATGCCAGATATCCCGGTAGATGAAGTCGGTGCCGAAGGGGTCGGTCTCGCTGAAGGAGATTGTCGGGACGCCGTTCATCGCGAAATAGGCGTGGTCGGAGCCGCCGGCGGTCGTCGGCCGCGGCCGCGGCTCGCCCTGCCGTTTCACGACGGAGAACGGAATCTCCGGGTTGTAGTCGAAGAGCGGCTCGCAGGCCTTCATGAAATCGTCATACATCGCCGGCGGGACGGAAATGCCGGTCGCGGCGAGCGGGCCTCCGTCGCGGTTGAAGTAATTCGAAATCTTGTTCCAGGGGACGGTCTTGTTCTGGACGAAGAATTTCGATCCGAGCAGGCCGTACTCCTCGCCGGTCCAGATGCAGAACATGATCGAGCGCTTCGGTTTCGCGCCGGCGGCGGTCAGCAGCCGGGCGGCGCCCATCGTGACGCTGACGCCCTGGCCGTCGTCGGTCGAGCCGGTCGCAATGTCATAGGCGTCCAGGTGGCCGCCCATCAGGACGTACTCGTCCGGATATTTCGTTCCTTTCAGGATGCCGATGATGTTGTGGTGCTTCATCGGGCCGGGGAAGAAGTGGTTGCGGATGTCGAACTCGAGGAGGACTTCCTGGCGGTCGGCGACCTTCTCGCGGATCTTGGCGAACTGGTGCTCGTCGAGGATGATGTCACAGGCGGTCGGGAGGCTGTCCATCGTCAGGTCGAAGCACATCGCCCGGTTGTAGAGGACCTGCATCGGGAGCTTGCCGGGGCGGATGAAGCCGAGCACGCCGGCGTCCACCATCTGGCGGTACATCGGGACGACGGCGTCCTTCCCCTCCGCGAGCTGCGCCGCGCGGGTGGAGTCCGCCTTCGCGCTGGCGTCGATGGCGAGGCCGTTCGCCGGGCCCGTGTCCAGCAGGACCCAGGAACCCTTCAGGGCGCCCTTGACCCGGTCGAAATCCCGCTGGGTCTTCGGCTCGAGGATGGCGCGGCCCTTCTGCGGGCCGGCGGTCCCGGCGGTGTAGGCCGGCGTGCCGAAATGGAGGACCATGCCGTCTTCGTTGAGGACACGGCCGAACCAAGGGCCGCGGTCGAAGCCGACGCCGATCGTGACGGCTTCCTGCACGCGGACCTCGAGGCCCATCGCGCGGAACTGCTCCGCGACCCAGTCCTCGGCGTGGTTCAGCATGTGCGTTCCCACGAGGCGCCCGCCGATGTTGCGGGAAATGTATTCCTCATAAACCATCGTACGGTTATCCGTACGTCCGAGCTCCAGGATGGTTTTCGTGACCTTGTCCTGGGCGTTCAGGCCGAGCGCTGCCAGCAGCGCCGCCGCAAGTAGTAAGATTCGTTTCATAATACTACAAAGATAAAGAAAAAACAGTATATCTGTTTTTCTGATGAAAAGTGTATCTTTGCGGACTTTTTTGTGGAGATACAATCATGCAAGGAATCTGGACCATCCTGATGCTCGTCTGTTCGAACATCTTCATGACATTCGCCTGGTACGGCCACCTCAAACTGCAGGAGATGAAGATCTCGACCGGATGGCCGCTGATCCTGATCATCCTGATGTCCTGGGGCATCGCCTTTTTCGAGTATTGCCTGACCGTCCCCGCCAACCGCATCGGCTTCGTCGGCAACGGTGGCCCCTTCAACCTCATGCAGCTCAAGGTGATCCAGGAAGCCATCTCCCTGAGCGTCTTCACCCTCATCGTCCACTTCCTCTTCCAGGGCCAGCCCTTCCACTGGAACCACCTCGCCGCCTTCGGGTGCCTCGTCCTCGCCGTCTTTTTCGCCTTCCTGAAATAATCCCCATCCCCTCGCCGCCGGAAGGCATAGTTCGGCTGAAACCCTTCGCGGTCTTCGACCGCTCGTCCCTCCCACTGCGCTACGCTTGTGGGCCCCTCCCGCTCATGAGGCCGCGGGCGGCCACAGGTTTCAGCCGAAACTATGCCTTCCGCCTCCTATTGCAGAATCGGTGGAGGTGAATTATCTTTGCAGGACCAAATATGGGGATGTACTGGTTTTGACAGCAATGATGTCGGACTGTAAGCACGCCGGGCGTGGAGGATTGGCCCGTTAATCCCAGTTCTCAAAAAATTAGTAGGCAACTACAACTATTCTTACGCTTGCTAATCCGTAGTCGGATTCAGCATTAATCAGCGCCGCCAAGGCTGCGGCACTGACGTATATCCCGCCAGCTTTCCGCCGGTTATGCCTGGAGCCCGGGGTATCATTCAAACCGGATGCACGGAGGGACTCCTTTCAACTCCGCCAAGACCCAAAGGATAAGCGTCAGTTCGCCCGCCCTCCGGCAGGCTGCCGCCGACAACCAAAGGAAGGATAAGCGTGTAGAAAGCACTTCGGTGCGTTGTTTGGACGGCGGTTCGACTCCGCCCATCTCCACAAAAAAGGCCGGCGAATCATCGCAGGCCTTTTTACTTTTAGGGTGGGAGCCGGAAGGCTATTTGAACAGGACGGGGGCGAAGGCGGCGAGGTCGTAGCGCCAGACGTGCCAGGAGTGGCCGCCATCCATTTCGCTGTAGCTGTAGTTGATGCCGGCGGCGTCGAAATACGTCAGCATGTTCTTGCAGTTGGCATAGGCGATGTCGGCGGGGCCGCCCATCGTGAACTTCAGGATCTTCGCGGTCTTGTTGAGGACCGGGGCGATCACCTTGAGGCGGGCGGCGCCCTTCTCGTTCATCTCGGCATTGTTGGTGAACCAGCCGGAAGACATCACGTTGATGTAGCCGAACATGTCGGGGTGGGCCAGGAAGAGGTTGAGGGTCTCGAGGCCGCCCATCGACAGGCCGGCGAGGGCGGTGTTCTTCGCGCCCTTCCGGACCTTGTAGTTCTTCTCGATGTAGGGCTTGATGTCTTTCACGAGCTCGTCGACGAACCGGTCCGTGTCCATGCCGCCGTCCGGGAAGACGACGACCATCGGGACCATCTTCCCGTCGGCGAGGAGGTTGTCGAGGATGTCGCCGGCGCAGCCGATGCCGGGCCAGTCGGCGTCGGAGTCGCCGCCGCCGTGGATCAGGTAGAAGACCGGCAGGGCCTTGCCGGCGGCTTCATAGCCGGCGGGCGTCCAGACGTGCATCCGGCGGGTCGACCCGGTTGTCGTGGACTTGTAGTAGATGCAGGAGACGGCGCCGTGGAGGACGTCGTCGCGGCGGGCCCAGAAGATGTTCTCGCCGTTCGTGACCCTGGCGACCGGGCGGATGCCGGCGTAGCCCGGCGTGCGGGGGTCGACGACCTGGACGCCGTCCACGACGAAGGTGTAGCGGTAGGCGTCGGTCGGGACCTTCGCCGTCGCGCTCCAGACGCCGTTGTCGGCTTTGGTGAAGACCGGGCGGACTGCGGCGAGGTCGCCGCCGATGGCGACGGAGGAAGCCTGCGGGGCGTAGATGCTGAAGGTGGTCGTCCCGTCGGGGTTGGCGACGACGGAACGGAGGGTTGCATTCGGATTCGCCGGGCGCTGCTGGCCCTGGGCGAAGCACAGGCCGGCCGTAAGGACGGCCGCGAGGATGAGGGTGATTCTTCTCATATCGGATGGATAATTAAACTATTCTGCAACGAGGCGCAGCACGCGGCTGGCGTAGCCCATCAGGTCCCTGGAGAAGCCGCCGGGCATCTCGAGGCCGTTCGCCATCAGGAAGGCGCCGCTGAAGGACTTGCCTTCGAAGGAGAGCGGGCGCTGGCCCGGGGCCTTGTCGAGCTCATGGACCGTGTACATCCGGTCCGGGTCGAGGCCGGCCATCTTCACGCGCGGGAAGTGGCTGTCATAGAAGTTCTCGATGCGCCACCAGTAGAAGACGGCCTCGGACTTGTCCTTGGCGCAGTACATCAGCGAGGCGATGCCGCGGTTGTCGTACGGGGAGACGAGGCGGTACAGGTCTCCGAACTGGACGGTCGGGCGGATCTGCTTGTACTCGGCGATGGCCTGCTTGCACTGGGCGATTTCTTCCGGCGTCATGTCCTTGGGCTGGAGTTCCATGCCGAGGCGGCCGCTCATCGCGACGTCGATGCGGTACTTCAGGGGCGTGACGCGGTAGACGGTGTGGTTCGGGACGGCGCTGATGTGGGAGGCCATCGCGATGGACGGGAAGAAGTAGGAGGTGCCCCACTGCATGTAGATGCGCTGGAGGGCGTCGGTGTTGTCGCTGACCCAGAATTCATCGAACCAGGGGAGGACGCCGTAGTTGGCGCGTCCGCCGCCGCTCGCGCAGGCCTGGATCGTCAGGTCCGGGTATTTCGCACGGATGCGGTCGCAAACGGCGGCGAAGCCCTGGTGGTAGCGGATGTAGAGTTCCGACTGCCGGTCCGCCTTGAGGTAGCTGCTGCCGTGGCTGGAGACGTTCATGTTCGCGTCCCACTTGATGTACTTGATGCCGGGGTACTGCGTCATCAGGTCGTCCACGATCCGGAAGACGTAGTCCTGGACGGCCGGGTTGCCGAGGTCGAGGACGACCTGGGTGCCGCCGCGGCCCTGGACCACGCTGCGGTCCGGGGCGTTGATGATCCAGTCGGGGTGCTTTTCGTAGAGCTCGGAGACGGTGTTCGCCATCTCGGGCTCGATCCAGATGCCGAAGTCGATGCCGTGGCGGCCGGCGGCGTCCACGAGCCACTGGATGCCGTGCGGGAGCTTGTTCCGGTCGACGACCCAGTCGCCGAGCGAGCTGGAGTCATTCTTGCGCGGATACTTGTCGCCGAACCAGCCGTCGTCCATCACGAAGAGCTCGCCGCCCATCGCGGCGATGTCGCCCATCATCTGGTCCATCCCGGCTTCATTGATGTCGAAATAGACGCCCTCCCAGCTGTTGAGGAGGATCTTGCGCTCCTTGTCGCCGTGGGCGATGCGGTGGGCCCGGGCCCAGTCGTGGAAGTTGCGCGAGGCGCCGCTCAGGCCTTCCGTGCTCAGGGTGAAGGCCAGTTCCGGGGTGCGGAAGGATTCGCCCCTGGAGAGGGTCAGGGTGCTGTTGTCGGGGGAGATGCCGGCGAGGAAGCGGTGGTAGTCCGAGTCGCCGGTGATGACTTCCAGGTGGAAGTTGCCGCTGTAGCAGAGGGCGGCGCCGAGGACCGTGCCGCTGTTCTCCTGCGGCTTGCCGTCCAGGGAGAACATCACCTCCGCGTGGGACGTATGGGAATTGCGGACGCCGTCCTTGTTCTCGATCTTCAGCGTCCCGCGCGTGAGGGGCTCCTGCACGAGGCGGCCTTCGTTGGCCCAGGTGCCGTAGAGGTGGCTGGCCCAGACGTCGCCGACGCGGATCGGAAGGGCGGCGGAGTCGAAGCGGCGCAGGGTCACCGGCTTCTTCTCGCCGGAGCGCAGCTCGGTCCAGGTCTCGATCATGTCGACGTCCTTCCAGGCCTTGAAGAAGATCGTTACATAGAATTCATACAGGGGGTCTTTCGTCTCGACGCGGAGCAGGGTTGCGTCGGGCGTCTCCTCCGTCCGGATTTCCCGGACGGGCAGTTCGAGGCTCATGTTGCCGTCCCCGTGGGTCACGGCGACCGCGTCGCCCTGCATCGTCCGCTGGCCGTAGGCGGGGTAGACTTCGGCGTTCAGCGCACCGGCGTAGCGCACGCCGGCGAGATCCTTGTCCGACAGCCGTTCGCCCAGATAGACGTACCGGAGCGCCTGGCCTTCCCGGGCGGAAAGCAGCAGGGTCATGTTCTTGGTGTCGAGCCGGAGGGGCGGGGTCGTGTCAAGCGCCCGGGGCTGGGCGAAGGCGCCCGCGCCGGCGGCGAGAAGCAGGATGGAAAGGAGGATTTTTTTCATATTGCGTTGGTTGATCATTGTGCGGAGAGGACGAGGATGCTGCAGGGCGGAAGGGTCACTTCGATGCCTTTCCGGGTCAGCCTGCAGCCGTTGAAGGCTTTCGGGGCGACCTTCGGCGCCGCGCCGAAGTCGTTGTGGTCGCGGACGTCGCCGGAGGTCAGGATGCGGGCGGAGAGGACCTTCGAGACGGCGCCCTCCTTGTCGAAGCTGACGAGGACCTTCTTCTCGCGATGCAGGTCCGTGTTGACGAGGGAGACGTTCAGGACGCCGTCCTTGCGGGAGACGGTCGCGTCGACCTCGGGGACGGGGCCGTAGCCGGGGCGCTTCGCCTGCGGCGTGTCGATGTGGCCGCAGATGGTTTCGGAGGCGAGGTATTCGGCATCCTGGTGGACCTTGTACATCTCGAAGACGTGGTAGGTCGGGGTCAGGACCATCTCGGCGCCGCGCGTGAGGATCATCGACTGGAGGACGTTCACGATCTGGGCGATGTTGGCCATCTTGACGCGGTCCGTGTATTTGTGGAAGAGGTCGAGGTTCAGGGCGGCGACGACCGCGTCGCGCATCGTGCTCTGCTGGAAGAGGTGGCCGGGGTTGGTGCCGGGCTCGACGTTGAACCAGGTGCCCCATTCATCGACGAGCAGGGCGACGCGGCGCTGGGGGTCGTAGCGGTCCATGATTTCGATGTGGCGCCGCAGGATCGGCTCGATGCCGAGGGTCTTCGAGAGGATGTCGTAGTACTGGGTGTCCGTAAAGTCGGTCGCGGAGCCCTTGTCATTCCAGTTGATGACCGAATAGTAGTGGAGCGAGAGGCCGTTCATCCGGTTCCCGACGTTCTTCATCAGGGTCTCGGTCCAGACGTAGTCGCCATCCGAGGCGCCGCTGGCGACTTTGTAGAGGCGGTTCCCGCCATAGTTGCGCAGGTAGGTCGCGTAGCGGCGGTACACGTCGCCGTAGTACTGGGCCGTCATGTTGCCGCCGCAGCCCCAGGCCTCGTTGCCCACGCCGAAGTACTTGACCTTCCAGGGCTCCTCGCGGCCGTTCGCGCGCCGCAGGTCGGCCATCGTGCTCTTCGCGTCGGAGGTCATGTATTCGACCCACTTGGCCATTTCCTCGACGGAGCCGCTGCCGACGTTGCCGCTGATGTAGGGCTCGCAGCCAAGTTTCTCGCAGAGGTTCAGGAACTCGTGGGTGCCGAAACTGTTGTCCTCGAGGGTGCCGCCCCAGTTGTTGTTCGAGATGTAGGCGCGCTGCGCCTGGGGGCCGATGCCGTCCATCCAGTGGTAGTCGTCGGCGAAGCAGCCGCCCGGCCAGCGCAGGACGGGGACCTGGAGCTTCTTCAGGGCTTCCAGCACGTCGAGGCGGTAGCCGTCCTCGTTCGGGATGGGGGAGTCCTTCCCGACCCAGAGGCCGCCGTAGATGCAGCTGCCGAGGTGCTCGGAGAACTGGCCGTAGATTTCTTTCGGAATCAGGGTGCCGGTACCGCCTTCGTGGACGCGCACCGTCGCGTCCTGGGCGCTCGCGCCGATGCCGAACAGGACCGCCGACAGGAGGAGGAACAGTCTTTTCATTTCGTTTCGTGTTGTGGTTCTCATCCAAAGATACGGATTTTTGTTATTTTTGTAAATTGTATTATGGCAAAAACGGGAATCAATGCAGAGTCTCTCAGCCGGGAGCTCATCCGGGAAATCGGCAGCGGCGTCTTCAAGCCGGTCTACCTGCTGATGGGGGATGAGCCGTATTATCCCGACCGGGTCTGCGACGCGATCCTGGAGAACGCCGTCGAGGAGGACGCCCGGGATTTCGACCAGTTCGTCTTCTACGGCGCCGACACGGACGCCGAGACCGTGATCACGGCCGCCCGCGGCTACTCGATGTTCGGCGGCCGCGTGCTCGTCGTCCTGAAGGAGGCCCAGCTGATGAAGGACGTCGAAAAACTCGCCTTCTACTGCGAGAAGCCCCTGGACTCGACCGTCCTCGTCATCTGCCTCCACGGCGCGAGCGTCGACAAGCGCAAGGCGCTCTACAAGTCGGTCACGAAGATCGGCGCGGTGCTCGAGTCGCCCGCGGTCCGTGATTACGAGCTTCCGGACTGGATCCAGCGCTACTACGCCTCCCTCGGGCTGCAGATCGACCCGCAGGCCGCGCGCCTGCTCGCCGAATCGACCGGTGCCGACCTTGCCCGCATCGCCTCCGAGACCGACAAGCTGCGGAAGAACCTGCCGGAAGGCGCGGCGGCGGTCAGCGTCGAAGATGTCGAGAAGAATGTCGGCGTCAGCCGCGAATTCAGCATCTTCGAGCTCACGAAGGCCCTCTCCTTCCGCAACCGCACGGATGCGCTGCGCATCGCCTCCCACCTCGGAACCTCCGCCCGCTTTGCGATGCCGATGGCCACGAGCGCCCTATATACCCATTTCTACCGCATCCTTCGCTATGAGGCCCTGCTGGAGAAAGGCGGCAGCCCCGATCCGGGGGAGAAGGCGCGCATGCTGGGCGTGAATCCCTACTTCTTCCGGGAGTATGACACCGCCGTGCGGAATTATCCGCTCCGGAAAGCGATGGCTGCGGTCTCCCTGCTCTGCGAATACGACTACAAGGGCAAGGGCGGCGGCATCGGGCCCGACACCCCTCCCGGGGAGATTCTGATTGAACTTGTGACGAAATTACTTAACATTTAGATAACTATGGCATTAATTGAATGTAGGAACGTCTCGAAACGCTTCGGGGAAAAAGTCGCGCTGGACAATGTCTCGCTCGAGATTCCGGAAGGCAGGATCTTCGGCCTCCTCGGCCCGAACGGCGCGGGAAAGACGACCCTGATCCGCATCATCAACCGGATCACGATCCCCAACGCGGGGGAGGTCTTTTTCAACGGCCGCCCCATCACGCAGTCGGACGTCGAAAAGATCGGTTACATGCCTGAGGAGCGCGGCCTCTACCGCAAGATGGAGGTCGGCGACCAGGCGATGTACCTGGCCCAGCTGAAGGGAATGAGCGCGCGCGACGCGCAGGCGGCCCTGAAGCAGTGGTTCGTCCGCTTCGGCATCCAGGACTGGTGGAAGAAGAAAGTCGAGGAGCTCTCCAAGGGCATGGCCCAGAAGCTCCAGTTCATCACGACCGTGGTCCATAAGCCCAGCCTCCTCATCCTCGACGAGCCCTTCTCCGGCTTCGACCCCGTCAACGCGGACATCATCCGCAAGGAGATTCTCCGCCTGCGGGACGAGGGTGCGACCATCGTCCTCTCGACCCACAACATGGAATCGGTCGAGGAGCTCTGCGATGAAATCGCCCTGATCAACCAGTCCCGCCTCGTCATCACCGGCGGCGTCGAAGACATCCGCCGCCGCTACGGCAACAACAATGTCGAACTGGTCTACACCGACGCGGACGGCCGCCACACGGAAGTCCTGTCGACCGACGCGGACGAAACGCCGAACGCGACGCTCCGCCGCTACGTGGAGAAAGGCGTGACCATCAATTCCTACAAGGAGCTGATGCCGCGCATGAACGACATCTTTATCAAACTCGTAACAGGGGAGGGCCAGCTATGAACCTGAAGAACATTGGCATCATCATCCGGCGCGAATACCTCAACCGCGTCAAGAAAAAGAGTTTTCTCATCACGACCTTCGTCGTCCCGATCCTGATGGCGGCCCTCTGCCTCGTGCCGATGCTGCTGATGATGACCTCCAAGGAGAAGGTCAAGACCATCGGCGTCGTGGACCGCTCCGCCATCGTCCTCCCGTACCTCGAGGACACGGACACCATTGATTATACGGACTGCTCCGCCGCCGACCCTGAGGCCCTGAAGGCCACGATGGCTGAATCCGGCCTCGACGCGGTCCTCGTGATTTCCGCGCTGACCGCCGACAACCTCGTCACCGCCGACCTGACTTCGAAGAAGCCGCTCGGGATGGAGATGGTCAGCAGCATCAACCGCCGCGTCAACGACGCCGTGGAAGACTACCGGATCCAGTCCTACAACATCGAAGGCCTGAGCGAGATCCTCGCCACCGTCCGTCCGGACATCAAGCTGATGTCCTATACGATGGACGACGAGGGCAAGGAGACCGTCTCCGAGACCGGTGTCTATGCCATCCTTTCGATGGTCCTGGGTCTCGTGCTCTTCCTCTTCATCACGCTCTTCGGCGGCATGGTCATGTCCGCCGTGATCGAGGAGAAGGCGAGCCGCGTCGTCGAAGTGCTCGTCAGCTCCGTGAAGGCCACGGAACTGATGTTCGGCAAGATCATCGGCATCGCCCTCGTCGCCCTGACCCAGTTCGTCCTCTGGATCGTGCTGACCGGCGCGATCGTCGCCGTCGGCAGCAGCTTCATGGGCAAGGACCTGCTGGCCTCGATGGGTGACAACCCGGCGGAGATGGTCCAGGGCATGGGCGTGGACGCCTCGGCCGTGACGGCGGTCGCCGGCGCGGAGCCGGACGAGCTCGGCGTCGTCCTGACGACCCTCGGCAGCCTGCCGATCGGCAAGTTCATCCTGATCTTCATCGTCTACTTCATCTTCGGATATATGCTGTACGCGTCCCTGTTCGCCGCCATCGGCTCCGCCGTGGAGAACGAAGGGGATACGCAGCAGCTCCAGCTGCCGGTCACGATTCCGCTGATGATCGGCTACTTCATCGCGATCTACGCCTTCAACGCGCCGGATTCCTCGATCGCCTTCTGGGGCTCGATGATCCCGTTCACGTCGCCGATCGTGATGCTGGCGCGTACGCCTTTCGGCGTCCCGGGTTGGGAGTATGCCGTCTCGATCGCCCTGCTGGTCGCGACCTTCGCCCTCTGCGCCTGGCTGTCCGCCAAGATTTACAAGGTCGGCATCCTGATGTTCGGCAAGAAGTCCACCTGGAAAGACCTCTGGAAATGGTTAAAGCAAAAGTAGCGGCCGCGGTCGCGCTGGCGCTCCTCTGCGCCGGCGCGCTCCGCGCCCAGGAGCGCAGCTTCTCCTGGACGCAGACGCGGATGGACGGCACCCGGACGGGTGTCACCTCGCCGAACGCGGACAATGTCCGGGAAGCCCTGGGCGAGATCCGGGGCCGGAAGTACGTCGCCCCGAACGGGCGTGTGTTCCGCCGCGGCGCGACGCCCGCCGTCGCGAAGGTCATGATCGACGCGCAGGAGGTGATGTCCTCCGTCAAGGAGGTCATTGGCTACGCGACGCGCGACATGAGCGCCCGCCGGCCGGAGTCGGAGCTCTCGAACTGGTTCATCGACGAATTGATGCGGGCGACGGAGGAACTGACCGGACGGAAGGTGGATGTCGGGATTACGAATTTCGGCGGCATCCGCACGGACTTTTACGCCGGCCCCGTGATCAAGGACGACGTCCTTTCGATGTTCCCGTTCAAGAACAGCCTGTGCTACATCGCCCTGAAGGGGGCGGACCTGCGCTACTGGTTCGGGCAGATGGCCGCGAACGGCGTCCAGGCGGTCGGTGGCGTGAAGCTGGTGATCAAGGACCGGAAGCTGCAGGAGGTTACGGTCGGGGGCGAGCCCCTCGACGACGGGAAGGTCTACGGCCTGGCGACGATTTCCTTCCTGCTGGACGGCGGTGACGGCCTCTCGCTGGCCCGCAACGCCGTGGAACTGATCGATACGGAAAAGATGATCATCGACGTGATGCTGCCGTATGTGCGGCGGCTGACCGCCGAGGGAAAACCGGTGGAATACCATACCGACGGGAGGGTCGTGATCTTATGAGAAAGCTGATCCTTGTCCTGGCCGCCGCGGCCCTCTGCCTCGGCGCCTCCGCCCAGCGGACCCTCACGGTCGTCCACGTGAACGATACCCACAGCCACCTCGATCCCGTCCGCGCCGGCAGGAATGCCGGCCTCGGCGGCGCCGTGGAGCGGGCGGCGTTCGTCGACAGCGTCCGCCGCGCGGACGGGAAGCGGAACGTCCTGCTGCTCCATGCCGGCGATTTCAGCCAGGGGACGTCGTACTTTACGGAACTGCACGGCGACATCGAGATCGACGTGATCAACGCGATGGGCTACGACTGCGTGACCCTTGGCAACCACGAGTTCGACAACGGCCTCGAGGAGCTGGCCCGCCGCCTGTCGTCGCTGAAATGCCCCGTTGTCTGCGCCAACTACGACTTCTCGCCCTTCGAGGCGGGCAAGTACATCACCCCGTACGCCATCGTGAAGAAGGCCGGGATGAAAATCGGCATCATCGGCCTGCTGACCGACATCACGCGCGTCGTCTCCCGCGAAATCGCGGACCGGCTTCCGCGTTTCGACACGGTCGAAGTCCTGAACAAATGGGCGAAGTACCTGAAGGAAGAGGAGAAATGTGACCTCGTCATCGCGCTGACCCATATCGGCTTTTCCGGCGAGCCCGGCATCAACGATACCGGCCTGGTCCCGCAGGCCCGGAACGTCGACCTCGTCGTCGGCGGCCACTCCCATACCTTCCTGAAGGACATCGTGTACCGGACCGACCTGGACGGAAAAGCCGTCCCGATCGTGCAGGACGGCGAATGGGGGCTTCAGATGGGCGTGCTGAAAGTGCGCTAAAGGATATTGAGCGACTGCTCGCGGATCTTCTCGAGCTCGTCTTTCATGCGGACCACGGCCTTCTGGATCAGGGCGTGGTTCGCTTTTGATCCCGTCGTGTTGATCTCGCGGCCCATTTCCTGGATGATGAAACCGAGCTTCTTGCCCGGCTCGGGCTCCGTGTCGATGGTCTCGAGGAAGTAGCGGCAGTGCTGGCGCAGGCGGACGCGCTCCTCGTTGATGTCCAGTTTCTCGATGTAATAGACCAGTTCCTGCTCGAAGCGCTCCTTGTCGGCCTTGACGCCGAGGTTCTCGAGGTTCTTCAGGATGCGGGCCTTCACGGTCTCGATCCGCTCCGGGTCGTATCTGTCCACTTCTTCATAGAGGTCCAGGATGTTCTGCACGCGGGCGGTCACGTCCCTGTACAGGGCGGCGCCTTCCGTCTCGCGGAAGTGCTCCAGCATCGCGACGGCCTCGTCGATGGCCTTCGCCACGAGCGGCCATTCGGCCTCACCGATGACCTCGGCCTTCTTCGCGTCCGCGACGTCCGGCAGGCGGAGCAGCGCGGCGAGGAGCGTGTCAGGCGTGCCCTCTTCCGGGTCGGTGCAGCCCGGCAGCGAACGGCGCAGCTCCAGCAGCTGGCTGTAGTAGGCGCGTGCGGCGTCGAGGTTCAGCGCCCGGGCGGAGGCGCCCGCGTTGGGCTCCCAGTTCAGGAAGAGGTCGATCGTACCGCGGCGCAGGCGCTCGGAGAGCATCCGGCGCACTTCCATTTCCCTGTCTTTCGGCAGCAGGGAGGTCTTGAGGCTGATTTCCGCGTTCTTGGCGTTGAGGGACCGGATCTCGACGGTGAGCTTTCCGGCGGCGAGCAGGGCTTCCGCCTTGCCGTATCCTGTCATTGACTTTATCATAGAAAAAGCGTATATTCGTTCGGCAAAAATACGAAATAAACCATGAAAAAGCTATTCTTCCCGTTCCTGCTTCTCTTTGTCGCAGCCTCCCTGTATGCCCAGACCGCCGCGCCGCGGCTCGCGCTGTCCCTGGACCGTGCCGACGGCCGTTTCCGGGTCCATGAACCGGTGACCGTCTCGGTCCGCGCGGACCAGGCGAAGACCTGGAACCTGACCCTGACCGTGAACGGCAACCGGGGCGAATCGAAACCTGTCCGCCTATCGGAGGGGACGCAGACGCTCCTGCGCGGGTCTTACGATGTGCCGACCGCCGTCATCGTGACGCTCTCGGACCCGGAAAACCCGCGGGAGCGCTATGAGACCGGCTTCATCTGCGGCGATGAGGACTTCCGGCCGGGCTTCGATGCCCCCCGCGGCCTGCGGAAGTACTGGAAGAAACAGATCCGCGCGATGCGCCGCGAGAAGATGGACGTCCGGCTGACGCCGGTCCCGCTGGACGGGGAGAACGCGGAGAAGTTCGAGTGCTGGGACGTTGAGATCAGATGCGGGGCCAGCGGCTATCCCGTCCGCGGCTATCTCGCGAAACCGAAGGGCGCCGCGCCGCACTCGCTGCCGGCCGTGCTTTATACCCGCGCCGCCGGCGTGGCCGGCGACTGGTGCCGCTCCCACGTCTCCCAGGCCCTGCAGTGCGCCGGCTGGGGCGGCGGCGCGATCGCCTTCGACATCAACGCCCTCGGCATGGAGAACGGCCGGGAAGAGGCCTATTACAAGGACTTGGAAGCCGGGGAGTACAAGGACTACAGTGTCCGGAAGATTACGGACCGGGAGAGCTATTTCTTCCGGGGGATGTTCCTGCGGGCCGTGCGCGCGCTGGATTTCCTCTGCAGCGATCCGTCCTGGGACGGGAAGCGCGTGATGACGATGGGGGAGAGCCAGGGCGGCGCGCAGGCCGCGGCGATGGCCGGGCTCGACAAGCGCGTCGGCGCGGCCGTGCTGATCGTGCCGGCGATGGTGGACCTGGGCGGCTATCAGTCGGGCCGTCGCAGCGGCTGGCCGCAGCCCCATGAGATCGACCCGGAGAATCCGGCGGTCGGGGAAGTGGCGCCGTACTTCGACGTGGCGCAGCTGCTCCGCGGCTCGAAGGCGGAGATTTGCGTGGAGATCGGCCTGATCGACATGACCTGCCCTGCCGCGGGCGTCTTCGCCGGCATCAACGGCGTCAAGGGCCCGGTCCACGTCCTGACCTGCCCCTACCGCCCCCACCACGAGCCCTCCGGGCCGCTCCACGCGCAGTGGCGGGAAACCATCTACCCCCAGCGGATGAATTTTATCCGTGATTATCTGAAATAAAGGGGATTTGTTGTAAATTCGCAGGTTTGAAATTTCACCCCATGGAAGAAGAAGTCAAGAAGCTGAATTTTCTCGAGGAAATTATCGAGAACGACCTGAAGTCCGGAAAATACGAATCCATCCTGACCCGTTTCCCTCCGGAACCGAACGGCTACCTCCACCTCGGCCACGCCAAGAGCCTCTGCATCAATTTCGGCCTTGCCCAGAAGTACGGCGGCAAGACGAACCTGCGCTACGACGACACGAACCCGACCAAGGAGGATACGGAGTACGTCGACGCAATCAAGGAGGACATCCACTGGCTCGGTTTCCAGTGGGAGAAGGAACTCTATGCTTCCGACTACTTCGACCAGCTCTACGAATGGGCGGAACAGCTGATCGAACGCGGCCTGGCGTATGTGGACGACCAGACCGTCGAGGAGATGCGCGCAAACCGCGGCACCGTCGAGACCCCCGGCAAGGATTCCCCCTGGCGCAACCGCAGCGTCGAGGAGAACCTCCGCATCTTCCGTGAGATGAAGGCCGGCAAGTACGCCGACGGCGAAAAGGTGCTCCGCGCCAAGATCGACATGGCCCACCCGAACATGATGTTCCGCGACCCGATCCTCTACCGCATCAAGCACGCCTCCCACCACCGCACCGGCGACAAGTGGTGCATCTACCCGATGTACGACTATACCCACGGCCAGTGCGACTCGATCGAGCACATCACCCACTCGATCTGCACCCTCGAATTCGACGTCCACCGTCCCCTCTACGACTGGTTCATCGAGACCCTCGGCATCTTCCCGAGCCACCAGTACGAGTTCGCCCGCCTGAACCTGACCTACACGCTGATGAGCAAGCGCAAGCTCCTCGAACTGGTCCAGAAGGGCTTCGTCGCCGGCTGGGACGATCCGCGGATGCCTACGCTCTGCGGGGTCCGCCGCCGCGGCTATACCCCCGAGGCGCTGAAGATGTTCTGCGAGAAGATCGGCGTCAGCAAGCGCGACCAGCTGATGGACATCCAGCTGCTGGAGTGGTGCGTCCGCCAGGACCTCAACGCCCGCAGCAACCGCTACATGGTCGTGCAGGACCCGCTGAAGGTCAGGATCACCAACTGGCCGGAAGGCCTCGTGGAGTGGTACGACTGCCCGCTGAATCCGGCCGAGCCGGAGGGCGCGACCCGCAAGGTCCCCTTTATCGGCGAGCTCTGGATCGACCGCGCCGACTTCATGGAGGACGCCCCGAAGAAGTTCTTCCGCCTCAAGCCGGAAGGCGAGGTGCGCCTGAAATATACCTATATCGTCAAGTGTGAGAAGGTCGTCAAGGACGCCGCCGGCAACGTCGTCGAACTGGAGTGTACCTATGACCCGTCGACGAAGCCGGGCGGCGCCGAGTGGCGCTCCGTCAAGGGCACGATCCACTGGGTCTCCTGCGCCCATGCGAAGGAAATCGAACTGCGCAACTACGACCGCCTCTTCACCCTCGCCGACATGAGCCAGGTACCCGAAGACAAAGACTACAAGGATTTCCTGAATCCGGATTCGCTGGTCCCGGGCCGCGGCCTCGCGGAGCCCGCCCTCCTCGGGGACAAGAGCGGCCTCGCCGTCCAGTTCGAGCGCACCGGCTACTACATCCTCGATCCGGACAGCACCCCGGACCGCCCCGTCTTCAACAAGACCGTCTCCCTCAAGGATTCCTACAAACCGGAATAAAAGAAGATTACATCAGGCCCAGCAGGCGGGCGCGGGCGATGAGGCAGTCGCCGATGCCGGCGGCCTTGCGCCCGAGGGTCGAGAAGAAGATCTCCGTGTCGGAGCTGACGCGGTTGAGTGAGTATTTGTGGACGGCGGTGCGGATCGGGAGCATCAGGTAGTCGCCGCCGACGATGAGGCGGCCGCCGATGATGACCTGGCCGGGGTTGAAGATGTTGATGAGGCCTGCGATGGCGCGGCCGAGCGTCTCCCCGACCTTGCCGATGCCTTCGATGGAGAGGACGTCTTCCCCCTCCACGGCCTTCAGGATGTCGTCCAGCACAATCTTTTCACCGGCCTTGAATTTCTTGGAGAGCAGGGAAGTGCGGCCCTGCTGCAGCTGGTCCTTGATCATATGGTAGAGGGCCGTGCCGGAGGCGCCGGTCTCCAGGCAGCCTTTCTTGCCGCAGCGGCAGATCTTGTCGTTGTCCAGGAAGGGGAAGTGGCCGATCTCGCCGGAGAAGCCGGACTTACCGTAATAGAGCTTCCCGTCGAGGATCATGCCCATGCCGAGGCCCCAGCTCAGGTTGATGAAGATCATGTCCCGCTCGTTCTCGCGCACGCCGGCGAAGTACTCGCCGTACGTCATCGCGCGGGAATCGTTCTCAATCGTGACCGGGACGCCCAGTTCCATCTGGAAGAGGGCGGTCAGCGGCAGGTTCTCCCGGACCGCATAAGTCAGGCTGAAGCCTTCCTCCGGGTTGACGCGGCCCGACAGGCTCACGCCGACGCTGAGGACCTTGTCCCAGGAAAGCCCGAGTTCCGCGAAATGCTCCTTGACCAGCTTGCACATCCCCCGGAAGGACTCGGCACTCGCCTCCAGCACATACTCGATGTCCTGGAGAAAATCGATCTGGCGGCCGCTGAAGTCCGTCACGGCGATGTGGAAATGCTGGCGCGCGACATCGACGCCGACGAAATAGCCGGCCTTCGGGTTGAGGCCGTAGATGCTGGGGCGGCGGCCGCCGGAGGTACCCTGCTTGCCGAGGTCGAGCATGAAGCCCTCGTCGATCAGCTCGGCGATAAGCTTGGTCGCGGTCGGGACGCTGGCGTTGATCTCCTTGCTGAGGTCGGCGATGGAATAGGCGCCGTTGCTGATGCAGAGGCGGATGATTTCGCGTTTGGCGGCGGAGTTCTTGCTTTCGGGGTCGCTGAGGAAGGTTTTAGTCATGATGCCGGTCGATTTGGCTATAAAATTAAACAATTTTATTAAATAATGCATAATATCACCCCATTATTTTTAAAAAATATTGAAAAAGCAGGTAAAGAAGATATTGAGAAACTATTTCGTATATTTGTAAATTCAAAGAAGAACGGTATGATTGCAGGCAAGACCAAAAGATGGCTGGAGCGTTTCCGCCTGACCCTGCGCGGCAAACTCGTGCTCGCGCTCAGCGCCATAGCCGCCATCCTCCTCATCTCCAGCATCATCTCCATCCTGGAGTACAAGCGGATGAGCACCTACGTCTCCAGCCTCATTGCCGACAACATCAACAACATCAACGTCGCCCAGAAAATGGCCGAGGCCGCGAACGACTACAACCTCGACATCCTCGCCGTCGTCGGCGACGACAAGCTCAACAAACTCCCGGACTTCAACCGCGAGGCCTTCCTCGCGCGCTGCGACAGCCTCCGCGGGACGCTTTCCGCGATGTCCCTCCAGCCGCTGGCCGATTCGGTCGTCTATTCCTACTCCGCCTACATGCTGACCTCCCTCGAGCTGCCGGACGTGCTGCTGTCGGATTTCATCGACACGCGGACCTGGTATTTCGACCGCCTCCAGCCTCGTTACAACCGCCTCCGCGACGACATCGATGCGATGTCCTCCGCCATCTACAACGACCTCAAGCGCAACTCCGCGACCTTCGACCGCGGGTTCTACCGCAGCATCATCCCGGGTCTCGTCGCCGTCGGCGTCGGCCTCCTGCTGGTCCTGATGCTGCTCTTCTTCATGATGGTCTATTACGTGAATCCGCTCTACAAGATGCTGGCGAACCTGAACAACTACCGGTCCTTCAACAAGAAATACACCTATACCTTCGAGGGCGACGACCAGCTCTCCGAGCTCAACGAGGGCATCACCGAAATCACCGGCGAGAACCAGCAGCTCCGCAAGCGGATTTCCATACTCAGAAGCGGCAATGAACGTCAAGGCGATCAGTAGGTACGTGGGATGCGCCCTGCTCGTCAGCGCGCTCTTCATGCTCCTTTCCATCCTGGTATCCGTATCGCGGGGGAATGACAGCGCCCTCGCCGCCCTGACCATCAGCTTCACGATCACCTTCATCGTCGGGATCTTCCCCTTCATCTTCGTCCGCAGGACCTCCGCCATCACCCTCAAGGACGGGTACATGATCATTTTCCTGTCCTGGCTGCTTTCCTTCGTTTTCGGAATGCTGCCCTACGTCCTCTGGGGCGGCCCCTTCACGGTCGAAAACGCCTGGTTCGAAAGCGTTTCCGGCTTTACGACCACCGGCGCGACGATCCTCTCCGACGTCGAAGCCCTCCCGGACAGCCTGCTCTTCTGGCGCAGTTCGACCCATTTCATCGGCGGCCTCGGCGTCGTCGTCTTCATCCTGCTGATCATCCCGAGCTCGAGCCCGATCCGGATGCGCCTGACGAACATGGAGCTCTCCTCCCTGTCCCGCGAAGGCTACCAGGTCCGCACGAACCGGACCGCCCTCATCTTTGCGAACATCTACATCGGCCTGATGATCTTCGCCTTCTTCGCCTACTGGATCGCCGGCATGAGCGCGTTCGATGCCATCTGCCATGCCTTCAGCGTCTGCGCGACCGGCGGCTTCAGCACGAAGAACCTCTCCATCGGCGCCTTCGACTCGCGGGCGATCGAGGCCGTCACGATGACCGTGATGCTGCTTTCGTCCATCCATTTCGGCCTCATCTTCCTTTCGTTCGCCAACCGCTCCCTCAAGCCGCTGAACAACCCGGTCCTGAAGTTCTACCTCGGCGCGCTCGTCTTCTTCACGCTCTACCTTGCCTTCGGCCTCCGGGCGACCGGCCTCGGCGCCGCCTCCTTCGGCCGCACGGTCTGGGACAGCGCCTTCCAGACGCTCTGCGTCGCCTCGACTTCCGGTTTCGCGACGATGGACAACGCCGCCTGGCCGATGGCCCTGAACCTGGAACTCCTGTTCCTCGGGACGGTCTGCGGCTGCGCCGGCTCGACCAGCGGCGGTATCAAGACGGACCGCATCGTCGTGCTCTTCAAGTCCATCGGCCGCCAGATGAACCGCATCCTCCATCCCTCCACCGTCAGCGAGGTCCGTCTCGGCAACGGTTTCGTCAAGGACGAGGAGGCCTCCCAGATGCTGCTCTATATCGGCATGTATGCCCTGATCCTGGTTTTCTCCGTCGGGCTGGTCCTGATGACCGGAATGGATGCGGAAGAGTCTTTCGCCTCGACGATCTCCTCCCTGAGCAACGTCGGCCCTTCCATCAAGTCGGTCGGCACGCTGGGCAATTTCGGCGCGATCCCGTCCGCCGCGAAGCTGGTCTATACGGCGGACATGTTCCTCGGCCGTATCGAGATTTATCCGATCCTCGCGGTCGTCGCGATGATCTTCCACCGTAACCGGAAGTAGCCGATGGACAGGGCTGAATTCTTGACCAGGGACTTCCTGTCCCGGCTTCCGTATGAGCCCACGTCCTGCCAGGCGTCGTTCCTGCGGGACGTCGCGACGTTCCTGACCGGCGACGACGGCGACATCCTCGTCGTGAACGGCTACGCCGGCACGGGCAAGACGACCGCCATCGCCGCGGTCGTCGCCTCCCTGTCGGAACTCAAGATCAAGACCGCTTTGATGGCCCCGACCGGCCGCTCCGCCAAGGTCCTTTCCCTGTACGCCGGCAAGCCTGCCAAGACCATCCACAAGCTCATATACAAGCAGAAAACCGTCGGCGAGGACGGCTTCGGCCAGTTCAGCCTGGTCCCGAACAAGTCCCGCGACATGCTCTTCGTCGCGGACGAAGTCTCGCTCATCGGGACCGACGCCGCCCAGCAGAAATCGACCGCCGTCTTCGGCACCGGCAACCTCCTCGAGGACCTGGTCCGCTACGTCCGGTCGGGCGCCGGCTGCAAGCTCATCCTGATCGGCGACAGCGCCCAGCTGCCCCCGGTCGGCCTCGAAGCGAGCCCGGCGCTGTCCCGCAGCTATATGGACGGCTTCGGCGGTGTCTCCTACTCCGAACTCACGACCGTCGTGCGCCAGCAGCGCACCTCCGGCATCCTTCACAACGCGACCCTGCTGCGGGAGCGCATCGCATCCGCCTCCGGGGACGAGCTCTTCGAGGATCTTCGCCTCGACCTCGACGGCTACGACGACATCGAGCGCGTCGGCGGGGGAGAGCTGATCGACAGAATCTCCGAGGCCTACGGCCGCTACGGGGAGGACGAGACGGTCGTCCTCTGCCGCTCGAACAAGCGTGCGATCCGCTACAACCTCGGCATCCGCAGCCGTGTCCAGTACAAGGAGGAGCGCCTGGTCCGCGGCGACAAGCTGATGATCGTGAAAAACTGCTACCATTTCGTCGAGGACTTGGCGGGGATGGAGTACATCGCCAACGGCGACATTGCCTACCTGCGGCGCATCGGTGGCTATGAGGACCGCTACGGCCTCCATTTCGCCGAGGCGCGGCTTGCCTTCCCGGACTACGACGACCAGGAGATCGTCGCGAAGATCTGCCTGGATACCCTCGAATCCGAAGCGCCCTCCCTGACCTACGAGCAGCAGAATGCGCTCTACGCGGGTGTCAGCGCGGATTACGACCATATCAAATCGAAGAAGAAGCGCTACGAGGCCGTCCGCGAGGACGACTGGTACAACGCGCTCCAGCTCAAGTATGCCGCGGCCGTGACCTGCCACAAGTCGCAGGGCGGCCAGTGGTCCTGTGTTTTTATCGACTGTCCCTTCTGGCAGGACGCCCAGACCGTGGACGACCTGAAGTGGCTCTACACCGCGCTGACGCGGTCGGTCGAAAAAGTCTATCTGGTGAATTTCAACGACAGGTTTTTTGTATGAGAAAGATGTTGCTCGCGGCCCTGGCCGCAACCCTGCTCGCAGCGGGCCTCGGGGCCCAGGAGTGGAACCGGGTCCCCATGACCTGGAAATGGATTTCCTCCGGCGAAGTCGCCTTCAGCTACGACGGGTCCTTCACGGATCCGGGCGCTTTTGCACTCGCCGCGGCGCGCCGGACGGTCCGTCCCGGCATCCAGGCGCCCGGAAAGTTCCCGCAGATGCCGCTGCAGCCCGCCGGCGCCGTGAACCTGACCTTCTCCCCGGACTCCACGAAGCTGGCCTTCACGCGCGACAACGACCTCTGGGTCGCGGACATCGCGACCGGGGCGGAGACGCGCCTGACCTTCGACGGGACCGACCTGATCCTGAACGGCTACGCGTCCTGGGTCTATTACGAGGAGATCCTCGGCCGCCCGTCCCGCTACCGGGCTTTCTGGTGGTCGCCGGATTCCCGGAAGATCGGCTTCTACCGCTTCGACAACAGCCGCGTGCCGATGTTCCCGATCTATTCCCCGGCCGGCCAGGACGGTTCGCTTCAGCTGACCCGCTACCCGAAGGCGGGGGAGCCGAACCCGGAGGTCCGCATCGGCATCGTCGACCTCGGGAATCCGTCCCGCATCGTCTGGGCGGACTTCGACGAGCACGAGGACCAGTACTTCGGCATCCCGTTCTGGGGCCCGGACAGCGCCGAGTTCTTCATCGCCCGTGAGCCGCGCCGCCAGGATACGCTCGACCTGTACAGCGTCAGCGTCGCCGACGGCAGCAAGAAACACATCTACCACGAGACCTATCCGACCTGGCTCGACTGGATCGAGGAGGTCGTCTTTACGGACAAGGGACTCTACATGGCCCGCAGCTTCGAGACGGGCTGGGAGCAGATCTACTTCCTCTCCTACGACGGAAAGACCTTCCGGCGCCTGACGGACGGGGAGAACTGGCGCGTCAGCCTCGTCCGCGTCGATGAGAAGGCCGGCGACGTCTATTTCACGGCGAACCGTGACTCGAACGTCCGCGCCGCCCTCTACAAGGTCGACCGCAAGGGACGGATCACGGCCCTGACGGATCCCGCCCTGCATGTCTCCGGCGTCCGTTTCTCGCCGGACGGGAAGTATTTCGTCGCGTCCCTGTCGAACTACGCGACTCCGACGCAGGTCTGGCTCTTCGAGACCGCCCGCACGGCGCGCAATCCCTACAAGGTCGCCGACCTGCGCGGACCGGATTACGACGCCTCCCGCTATGCGCTCCCGCAGCTGATCGAGCTGGAGACCGCGGACGGTTTCCGCGTCCCCGCCTCCATCACCTACCCGGTCGGTTTCGACCCGGCGAAGAAGTATCCCGTCGTGATGGAAATCTACGGCGGACCGAACACGGCCTATGTCCGGGAAGCCTGGTCGCAGCCCTCCGAGGCGAACCAGTGGTACAGCCGCAACGGCATCATCAAGATGACGGCGGACGTCTCCGCCTCCGGCCACAACGGCCGCGCCGGCACGGACCTCGTTTTCCGGGACCTCCAGACGCAGCCGGTCAAGGAGTTCGTCGAGTGGGCGCGCTGGCTGCAGTCCCTGCCGTATGTCCAGGGAGACAAGATCGGCGTCACGGGCTTCTCCTTCGGAGGCGCGAACACGGCGCGGCTGCTGCTCCAGCACAGCGACGCCTTCCACTACGGCATCGCGGGCGGCGGTGTCTATGACTGGCAGCTGTACGACTCCCACTATACCGAACGCTTCATGGACACGCCCGCCGCCAACCCGGACGGCTACCGCGCCTCCCGCGTGCTGGACGACGTGGTGGATTATCCGGCCGGATACGGCTCCGACGACTCCGTGATGCTGAAACTGACCCACGGGACCGGTGACGACAACGTCCATTTCCAGAATACGCTCCAGCTGATCGACGCGCTCCAGAAAGCTGGCAAGAAGTTTGAACTGATGATTTACCCGGACGGCCTCCACGGCTACCGCGGCTACCAGGGTGTGCACTCCACCGCCGCCGACCGTGCGTTCTGGCTGAAATACCTGAAAAACGAATGAAGATGATCCAGAAATTCCTTTTCCGCGCAGCTTCCGCGCTGCTCTGTGTCCTCGCGCTGTCCTCCTGCTGGGGCTCCGAGGAGTATGATTTCACGAATTATATTTCGATCAACGACCTGAAGTTCTCCGTGACCGAGGCCCATTACCGGAAAGCCCAGACCGACGGCGTGAAGCTGCAGCTCCGCGCCGGGGACGTGAAGCTGTTCGTATTCGTCAGCCAGTCCCAGGTCGGGAAGACCCTCAAGCTCGAAGATTTCAAGTCCGACGCGTCCAATTACTGGACCATCGAGACCAACGACGGGGAGGCTGACTCCCGGACGACCCGTTCCGACCGGGGTACGCTGATGCTGAACTACCGGGAGAAGGACGGGAGCCTGACCTTTACGCTGGACATGGATGTCGTCCTGGGCCACGGCTACGCCATCGCATCCCATTTCAATGGGGTTGCGAAGAGCGCCGACAACCAGGATATCATCATCGACGAAGACGAAGAGGACTAATCTCCGGCGCGGCGGGCGACGATCAGGAACCTCCCCGAACTGCCGTCCGCGAAGTCGCAGGTGCAGGCATAGATATGGGTGTTGTCCGACGGGGCGACGCCCATTTTCCGTTTCAGTTCCTCGCTGGTCACCGGGATGTTCCGGGCGGTCACCTCGCTGAACGGGTACTTCCGCCCGAGCGCGCGGATGTTGGGGTTGCTGAAGGGGAGGACCTCCGCGATCCGCCAGGGCCCTTCGTCGGAAAGGTAGATGCTGGTATGGCGCCCGAGCCGGGTCCAGCCGTTGCGCTGGCAGAGCAGGTTCGCGCAGCCGGCCTTCAGGGCGACCGCGCCGGGGACGATGACGGCCCGGCCGACGAGCGACTCCGCGCTCTGGGGGAAGCGGGGCTCCGCGGCCGCTTCGTCCGCGGCCAGGAAGGTGAAGGGCGCGTCCGGAAGGTCGGCGACCGTGATGGTGTAGCCGCCGCGCCAGGTCTTTTCCAGCCAGCAGAGGAGCTCCTTGCACTCGCCGTCCGTTCCGACGACATGGACTTCCCGCAGGCACGGGCCGAGGCGCTCCGCCACGAGGCTGATGTCGGCCATCGGGGAGAGCTTCAGGAGCAGCTGGGGGCAGTAGGAGAAGAGCTGCGGCTTGATCGCGAGGATGTCCGGCTCGCAGTCTTCCAGCAGGAACACCTTCTTTCCCGCCTTGTCGCGGCGGGACGGGTCCAGGTACAGCAGGTCGACCTGGCCCAGCGACGGCACGCAGTTCATCGCGTCCGTGTTCGAGACGCTGATGTTGCTGCAGCCCAGGCGCTTGAAATTCTCCCGGACGGCGTCGCAGAGCTTGGTGTTCAGCTCGTTGTAGACGACCTTCGCGGCAACCTGGCTGAAGGCCCAGCTGTCGACGCCCAGCCCGCCGGTCAGGTCGGCGATGCAGGTGCGCTTGCGGCCGGCGAGGATGCGGGCGGCGAGGGCGGCCTTGTACCGTGCCGTCGCGCTCGAGCTGCACTGCTCGAGCGCGAGGGAAGATACGGTCTGCAGGCCTTCGGTTTCCGCCCACTCCGGCACCTTGGCCGCAAGCTTGCGCTGCTGGACGGAATCGAAATCCTGCAGGATGTCTGCAAAGGACTTCTTCATGGGAAGACTATTTGACGAACTGCGCTTTCAGGCGGGCGATCTTGTCATCCGCATCGGCGCCCTTGGCACCGAAATAGAATTTGATTTTCGGTTCCGTGCCGGACGGGCGGACGGAGACCACGTCGCCGGCTTCGTTGAAGAACTGCAGGACGTTCGACTTCGGCTGGCCGGTCTTCTCCGGCTCGAGGTAGTCGACGACCCGGCAGACGGGCGAGCCGCACATCTGCGCCGGGGGATTCGTCCGGAAGTCCGCCATGATGCCGCGGATTTCCTCGGCGCCGGTCTTGCCCTTGCGGACGAGGGAGACGAGTCCTTCCTTCCGGTAGCCGTACTGCGCATAGATCTTCTGGAGCAGCCCGTAGAGGGTCATGCCCTGCGTGGCGGCCCAGGCGGCGCATTCCGCGACCATCGAGCAGGCGATCTGGGCGTCCTTGTCGCGGACGAACTGGCCGACGTTGAAGCCGTAGCTTTCCTCGCCGCCGCAGATGAATTCGCCGGTCGCCTCGTTGCGCTTCACGACCTCGGCGATGTACTTGAAGCCGGTCAGGACGTTGTAGACGGGAACGCCGAAGGAGGCGCAGATTTCGGTGATGAGTTCGGTCGTGACGATGGTCTTGACGACGTACTTGGTCCCGTCGAGCTTGCCGAGTTCCTTCCAGCGGGTCAGGATATACCAGGTCAGCAGCGAGGCGGTCTGGTTGCCGTTCATCAGGACCATCCTGCCCTTGTCGTCGCGCACGGCGATGCCCATGCGGTCGGCGTCCGGGTCGGTCGCCATCACGATGTCCGCGCCCTCGCGCTCGGCGAGGTCGATCGCCATCTTCAGCGCGGCCGGCTCCTCCGGGTTGGGGGAGACGACGGTCGGGAAGTTGCCGTCGGCGACGTCCTGTTCCGGAACGTGGAGGACGTTCTTGAATCCGAGGCGGCGGAGGCATTCCGGCACGAGGCGCACGCCGCAGCCGTGGAGCGGGGTATAGACGAACTTGAGGTCCGGGCAGGCCGCGCGGGCTTCCGGGGAGAGGGTCAGCGAAAGGATGTCGCGCAGGTAGCATTTGTCGACCTCGGCGCCCATCATCTCGATCGGGGCGGCGTCCGGGCCGGGGACGAAGCGGACCATCGACGGGTCCGTGATGTGGCTGACTTCTTCCACGATGTCGGTATCGACGGGGGAGGTAATCTGGCCGCCGTCGCTCCAGAAGGCCTTGTAGCCGTTGTATTCCTTGGGGTTGTGGGACGCGGTCACCATCACGCCCGCGGTCGCGCCCTTCAGGCGGATCGCGTAGCTGAGCTCCGGCGTCGGGCGGATGTCGTCGAAGAGGAAGACCTTGATTCCGTTCGCGGCGAAGACTTCCGCCGTGATGCGGGCGAAGGCGCGGCTGTTGTTGCGGCTGTCGAAGGAGACGCAGACCGACAGGCCTTCGCCGCCGACGCGGGCCTTCAGGTAGTTCGCGAGGCCCTGGGTCGCCATCCCGACCGTGTACTTGTTCATCCGGTTCGTGCCGACACCCATCAGGCCGCGGAGGCCACCGGTGCCGAATTCCAGATTCTTATAGAACGCATCCTCGAGGCCGGCCGGGTCTTCCGCCGCGAGCTTGCGGACCTCGGCTTTGGTGGCTTCGTCGAAATCTCCGTTGAGCCACTGGTTTACAACAACTTTATAATCTGACATGGTATGTGGTTAGTTTTGGTTTCGGGCCAGGTTTAACAAATATAGAAAAAATCGCTAAATTTGTGACAAGACCGCATGAATAACACCAAAACTACCTTGCATATGAAAAGACTCTTTCTCGCGGCTGCGGGAGTCCTCTTCCCGCTGCTGCTGGCGGCGCAGGCCGTTCTGCCGTACCAGAATCCGTCCCTGTCGCCGGAAAAACGGGCGAAGGACCTTGTCGGAAGGCTCAGCCTCGAGCAGAAGGTGACCCTGATGATGGACCAGAGCGCGGCCGTTCCCGAATTCGGGATCCGGAAGTACAACTGGTGGAACGAAGCGCTCCATGGCACGGCCCGCGCCGGCCTGGCGACGATGTTCCCGCAGGTGATCGGCATGGCGGCGAGTTTCGACGACGTCCTGCTGCAGCAGGTCTATGACATCGCCAGCACGGAGCACCGCATCAAGTATATCCTCGCGCGCCAGAAGGACAACGTGGCCCGCTACCACGGCCTCACGGTCTGGACGCCGAACATCAACATCTTCCGCGACCCGCGCTGGGGCCGCGGTCAGGAGACGTACGGGGAGGACCCGTACCTGACGATGCGGATGGGCTACGCCGTCGTGAACGGCCTGCAGGGAACGGGCTCCGGGGAGAAGTATGACAAGCTCCACGCCTGCCTGAAGCACTTCGCCGTCCACAGCGGCCCCGAATCCGAGCGCCACTCCTTCGATGCCGCGGACGTGTCGTACCGCGACCTGATGGAGACGTACCTGTTCGCCTTCGAGAACCTGGTCAAGACGACCGACGTCAAGGAGGTCATGTGCGCCTACAACAGCTTTGAGGGCGATCCCTGCTGCGGCAGCGACAAGCTCCTGATCCAGTTCCTCCGCCGCGACTGGGGCTACAAGGGCATCGTCGTGAGCGACTGCGGCGCCATCAACGACTTCTTCGTCCCCGGCCGCCACGACGCCTACCCGAACGATCCGGCCTCCGCGACCGCCAAGGCGGTGCTGACCGGTACGGACCTCGAGTGCGGCTCCTCGTACAAGGCGCTGCTTGACGCCGTGAAGCAGGGGAAGATCAAGGAATCCGACATCGATGTCTCCGTGACGCGGCTGCTGAAGGCGCGTTTCGAGCTGGGCGAGATGGATGACGATTCGCTGGTCAGCTGGAACAGCATCCCCGTCTCGAAACTCGCCTGCGACGAGCACGACGCCGTTGCGCTGCAGATGGCGCGCGAGACGATGACGCTGCTGCAGAACCGCGGGAACGTGCTTCCGCTTGCGAAGGAAGGGAAGCGCTATGCGGTCCTCGGACCGAACGCCGCGGACTCGACCGTGCTCTGGGGTAACTACAACGGTACGCCGCGCAAAACCGTGACCGTCCTCGAGGCGATCCGCGAGAAGGTCGGTACCCGGAACGTCTTCTATGCCGATCCGGCGAGCAGCCTGCTGGCGACGCCGGCCGGCGTGGACGCCTACATCTTCGTGGGCGGCATCTCCCCGCGCCTGGAAGGTGAGGAAATGCGCGTCAGCTACGAGGGCTTCGCCGGCGGCGACCGGACCTCGATCGAACTGCCCGCGATCCAGCGGGAGATGCTGAAACTCCTCCGCAAGACCGGCAAGCCGGTGATCTTCGTGAACATGTCGGGCTCGGCGATTGCGCTGGAGCCGGAGACGCAGAGCTGCGACGCGATCCTGCAGGCCTGGTACGGCGGACAGGAAGGCGGCCAGGCGGTCGCGGACGTCCTGTTCGGCGACTACAACCCGGCCGGACGCCTGCCCGTGACCTTCTATCGCAACGACGCCCAGCTCCCGGACTTCCACGACTATGACATGGCCGGCAGGACCTACCGCTACCTGGAGAGCAAGCCGCTCTTCCCGTTCGGCTTCGGCCTGAGCTATACGACCTTCCGCTACGGCGACGCGACGCTTGTGCGCGGCAAGGGGAAGAAGAACCAGATGAACATGGAACTGAAGGTCCCCGTCACCAATGCGGGACCGGTGGACGGCGACGAAGTCGTCCAGGTCTATGTGAAGAAGGTGGAGGATGCGGGCGGCCCGCTGCGGGCGCTCCGGGGCTTCCGCCGCGTCAGCATCCCCGCCGGGCAGACGGTCGAAGTCAGCATCCCGCTGACCGAGATGAGCTTCCGCACCTTCAACGAGAAGACCGGAAAGATGGAGGCGACGGCCGGCAATTACGTGATCTATTACGGCAAGAGTTCCGACCCGGACGACCTGAAGCAGGTCAGCGTCAAACTCTGACGTGCTCCGCCAGATAGTGGTCGCACCACAGCTGCAGCCCGCAGTCCGCACATTTCGGATTGCGGGCTGTGCATGTATAGCGGCCGTGGAGGATGAGCCAGTGGTGGGCGGTCGGGCGGTCCTGCGGGGGGACGCGGGCTTCCAGGTCGCGCTCGACGGCCTCCGGCGTCTTGCCCTGCGAGAGGCCGAGCCGGTGGGAGACGCGGAAGACGTGGGTGTCGACGGCGATGACGGGGCGGTCATAGACGACAGACGCGATCACGTTGGCGGTCTTGCGCCCGACGCCCGGCAGGCGCATCAGCGCGTCGATGTCCGAAGGGACCTGGCCGCCGTATTCGTCCAGCAGCATCCGGGCCATCCCGAGGAGGTGCCGGGTCTTGCTGTTGGGGTAGGAAACGGATTTGACGTAATCGAAAAGTTCGTCGAAGGAGGCGGCTGCGAGGCGTTCCGGATCCGGGAAACGTTCGAAGAGGGGAGGGGTCACGACATTGACCCGCCGGTCGGTGCACTGCGCCGAGAGGATGACGGCGACGAGCAGCTGGAACGGGCTGCCGTAATGGAGCTCCGTCTCCGCGACGGGCATTTCGGCGCGGAAATAATCCAGGATGCGGCGGAATTTTGTGTCGAGCCGGGTCATATCGTGCGCTGGAGGTCGATGCCGACCTCGTCCCGGGTCTCGTGGCAGCTTTCGTCCCGGCAGACGAAGACGCGGCCGGGATATTTTTCGAAAATGCTGCGGTTGTGGGTCACCATCACGATGGCGGTCCCGTTTTCCTTGTTGATGCGGGTCAGTAGCTGCATGATGCCGTCGGCGGTCTCGTTGTCGAGGTTGCCGGTCGGCTCGTCGGCGATGATGACTTCCGGGCTGTTCAGCAGGGAGCGGGCGATCGCGATGCGCTGCTGCTCTCCGCCCGAGAGCTGGTGGGGCATCTTGTGGGCCTTGGTCCCCATCCCGACGGCGTCCAGCACCTCACGGATCCGCTTGTCGCAGGCGGCCTTCTCCTTCCAGCCCGTCGCCTTCAGCACGAAAGCGAGGTTGTCTTCCACGCTGCGGTCCATCAGCAGCTGGAAATCCTGGAAGACGACGCCCAGCCGGCGGCGCAGGTGGGGGATATCCTTTTCGCGTAAGTCCTTGAGGTTCACGCCGCAGACGGATCCTTCCCCCTGGTGGAGGGGGTTTTCTGCGATTATGGTACGGATTATGGAGGTTTTACCGGTGCCGACGCGGCCTACGATGTAGGCGAAGTCGCCGGGGTAGATGTCCATGTCGAGGCCGAAGATGACGGTTTCCTCGCCGTTGATGATGTCTGCCTGCCGGAAAGAAATGATGGGCTGCCCGCTCATAAATTACAAGATTTGTTTCGTAGGAAACAAATATAGCGAGAAAAATGAGTAAATTTGTAAGTTTTAGAAAAGATAAATACCGGTTCCTATGAAATTGAGAATATTGGCCGTTTCCGTCTCCGTCCTGCTGATGCAGGCCATTGGTCTGTACGACAGCGGAATGTATGAAAGGGCCCGCGGAATCTTCGAAACCGTCGCACAGCAGCAGGCCAGTCCCGTCAGCGAAGGATACATCATCCTCTGCGACCTGCAGACCGGCGCGGAGGACTGCGGCAGCCGCATTGTCGCCTATGAGGAGAAATACGGCCGGACCGCCCTGTCCGCCCGCATCCATTACCTCTACGGCATCAAGCTCTTCGACGCCGGCGAGTATGCCGCGGCGAAGGATGAACTGCGGTCGGTCGGCCGGCGCGGCGTCTCGCGCAGGGACGCGGTCGAGGCCCTGTTCAAGTCCGCCTACAGCGACTTCGCCCTGGGCCGCGACGCGGATGCGAAGGCCGGCTTCCTCGAAGTGGAGCGCCTCCCGCAGTCGGATTTCACCGCCGCCGCCCGCTACGCCATCGGCTACATCAACTACACGGAAAACAACTTCCACGAGGCTTTCGGCTGGCTCGAGCGCGCCGCCCGCGACTCCCGTTTCGCGGAGAACGCCGCCTACTATATGCTGGAATGCCGCTTCATGGAGAAGGACTATGCCTACGTCACCGCGAACGGGGAGGCGGTCTATGCGACCGTGCCGGCCGAGCGCCGCGCCCACCTCGCCCGCATCATCTCCGAATCCTACCTGGTCCTCGGCGATCCCGGCAAGGCGAAGGAGTACTTCGACCGGGATGCCCTCCAGAATACGGCGATGAGCCGCGCGGACCTCTTCTACGCCGGATCGCTGCAGTATGCGCTCGGCGACTACCAGGACGCCATCAGCAACTTCACGATGATGCCGATGCGCAACGACAGCATCGGCCAGATCGCCAACTACGAGCTCGGCAACGCCTACATCAAGACCAAGAACAAGGTCTCGGCCCTCGGCGCCTTCCGCGACGCGGCCGCCGTGGACTACGACCCCGCGATCCGCGAAGACGCCTGGTTCAATTACGCCAAGCTCGCCTTCGACCTGAACCACGACGCGTCGGTCTTCTCCTCCTACCTGGACCGCTATGCCTCCGGCGAGAAGAACGACCAGATCTATGGCTACATGGCCCTCACGGCCCTGTACAACCACGACTACGCGGGCGCGGTCGAGGCTTATGACAACATCGATGAGCTCGACGCCGGGATGAAGGCCAACTACATGAAAGCCAACTACCTGCGCGCAAACCAGCTCATCAGCGCCGGCTCCTGGCGCGACGCGATCCCGTTCCTGCGGGCCGCAACCTTCTTCACGGACCGCCAGGACAATTTCAACAAGCTCGCCCGCTACTGGCTCGGCGAGGCCTACTACCAGACCGAAAGCTATCCGGAAGCCGTCGCCACCTTCACGGACCTCTACAACCAGTCCGCGCTGGACAACATGGCCGAAGGACGGACCCTCCCGTACACCCTGGGTTATACCTGCTACCAGGCGGGCGATTACGCCGGGGCGGCGAAGTGGTTCGACGCCTACCTCGCCTCCGGCGACCGGGACCGCCGGCTGGACGCCGCCCTGCGCCGGGCGGACTGCGACTTCGTCCGCAAGGACTACAAGGCCGCCGTGGATTCCTACAGGAAGGCCGCCGACGAGTTCAGCGACCCGAACAATGTCTATCCGTATTACCAGATGGGCCTCGCTTACGGCCTCCTCGGCAATGCCTCGGCCAAGATCGACGCCCTCTCCCACGTGAAGCGGGCGACGCTCGATGCGCCCTTCTACGAAGAGGCGATGTACGAGCTCGGCCGTTCGTACGTCGAGGCGCGGCGCCCCGGGGACGCCTATACGGTCTTCCAGACCCTGAAGGCCAGCGCGACCGACGATACGTTCGTGGCCCGCTCGCTGATCGAGCTGGGCATGATCTCCCGCAACCGCTCCGACTACGATGAGGCGCTGGGCTTCTACAAGCAGGTCCTGGAGCGCTTCCCGCAGAGCCCCTTCGCCGAGGATGCCCTCCTCGCCGTCGAGGCGATCTACCAGGGCAAGGGCGAGCCGGACAAGTACATCGCCTACCTCGGCAGCCTGAAGAACCCGGTCACGAAGACCGATACCGAGAAGGAGGCGATCTACTTCAATTCGGCCGAGCAGCTGTTCCTGGCCGGGAATTACGAGAAGGCCCTCACGGCCCTCGACAGCTATGTCGCTTCCTATCCGGCAGGAGAGAAGATCGCCCAGGCGTATTACTACGAGGCCGAATGCTACAAGCAGCTCGGCAAGAAGGAGAAGGCCTGCGACTACTACGCCAGGGTCGTGGAACTCGCCCGCGAGGGCTCGTACGCCGAGCTCGCGATGCTGAACTTCGCGAACCTCTCCTATGCGCTCGAGCACTGGAAGGATGCCTACGGCGCCTATTCCTCGCTGCTCGACGCCGCGCAGATCGAGAGCAACCGCTTCACGGCCCAGGTCGGCATGATGCGTTCCGCCTACCGTGCCCTGAGCTACGGCAGCGCGATCAAGTGCGCCGAGACCGTCGCTGCGGACGGCAATGCCGACGAAGCGCTCAAGCGTGAAGCGGACTATATCCGCGCGATGTCTTACCTGGCTACGAGCCAGCGCGAGGCCGCCTTCACCCTGTTCCGTGCGCTGAGCGCCGCTCCGGCGACCCCCGAAGGCGCCGAGGCTTCCTACAGGATCATCCAGGATACCTACGACCAGGGCAATTTCGACGATGTCGAAGGCCTCGTCTACAAGTTCGCCGAGAGCGCCGGGAACCAGTCCTACTGGCTGGCGAAGGCGTTCATCGTGCTGGGCGACAGTTTTATGGAAAAGGACAACGTCCGCCAGGCGCGTGCGACCTTCGAGAGCGTGCTGAACGGCTACGAACCGCAGCGCGGGACCGCGGACGACGTCCTGGACAATGTCAAGATGCGTTTAAACAAACTCCGGGAATATGAACAGTAGCAGACTTACCCTGACCGTCCTGGCGCTGGCCGCCTGCCTTGGCGCGGCGAACGCCCAGACTTTCAATCCGAGCGTGGAGGTGACCAATGCCTACGAAGGCAAGCCGGTCGACGCCCGCAAGCAGGACCTGGCGATGCAGATCCCGGATTCCCTCCTGGTCTTCGATTACGACTTCGACTATTCCGTGTTCGACAATCCCTACAAGGGATCCTACGAATTCAGCCCCTATCTGATCAACATGAAACCGGAGCCGGTCCCGTATGCCGGCCGGAATTTCTACCTGCGCGCCGGCGCCGGCTACAGCCTCCATCCGGAACTGGCCGTGATGTATGCGCCGAAGACCTCCGGCCGCTGGAAACTGGACTTCTACGACAGCTTCCAGGGCTACATGGGCGCCTACCGCCATATCCGGGGCTATGAATTCAGCTCCCGCGAAGGCTACCTGGCGGACAACCACGACGGTAGGACCTTCTCCGGCCGCGACCTCGAGAACGACCTCGGGCTGAACCTGCGCGGCGACTTCCGCCGCTCGGCCCTGACCCTGGGCGTGAACTACAAGCTCCTGACCGTCGCCGACACCGTCGTCACGCACCTCTACAACGAGGCCTCCGCGCGGCTCCGCTTCGCGCTGAAGCCGGGCCTGAAGGCAACCTTCGAGGCCGTGGCGGAAGGGAAGATCGGCGGGGACAACATGACCTATATGGGCAACGGCTACGCCCTCGGCAACAAGGAAGTCAACGCGCGGTTCCTCGCCGGCGCGGAGATCCTCCCCGACACCCGCTTCCTCGTCGAAGCCGGCACGGCCGTGGGCGTCTATTCCCGCGTCATCGTGACCTCCGTGGCGGACGTCTGGGCGACACCGAAACTGGCGTGGTCGCACGGCCCCCTGACCGTCTCCGCCGGCGTGAAGTTCGCCCACATCTTCGCCTGGGACCCGAAGTCGAAGAGCCTCGTCCCGCAGCACCAGAAGCAGTCGGCGCTGCTCTATCCGGACGCCCACCTCAACCTCCGCATCCTCGACCAGGGCCTCTCGCTCTACGCCGACGCCACGGGCGGAAACGACATCAACGCCTTCTCCAAGCTCCTTGCCCGGAACCATTTCTTCAACCAGGTCTACCAGCTTTCCTATTCCTGGGTTCCGACGCTGGACAACACGGTCGTCCGCTACAAGGTGGCGGCGGGACTGCGCGGCCAGGTGGCCGGCGCGCTCCAGTACAACCTCTTCGCCTCGTACGCCTATATCGAGAACAACCTGCTCGACGGCCTGCTCATCTCGACCCGCACGCCGGTCAACCCGGTGCCGCTGGCCGCCGCCTTCAGCTATGAGGACACGAAGCTGCTGACCGCCGGCGTCGACCTTGCGTGGAAATCCGACCGGATTGCCGCTGCCGGTAACTTCCGCTACAACAAGGCCGAATACCTGGATACCAGTACCCGCATCAACGACGTCCTCTACGTCCCGCTGCCGGACTTTACGGCGGAGGGGAGCGTGACCTACAACTGGGCTGAGCGCATCTACGTCGGCGTTTCCGCCGATTTCGCCTCCGAGCGCGCCGCCTTCTTCGTGGTTCCTTCCTACGTCGACCTGGGCGTCAGCGCCGAGTACCGTTTCGACCGCCGGACCTCCTTTTGGGCCAAGGGCGGGAACCTGCTGAACCAGACCATCCAGAAATCGCTCACCAGGGCAGAAAACGGGATGTATTTTACTGCCGGAATTTGCCTGAATTTCTAAGATTTTTCGTAAATTTGTCTGATTATAGATTAGACACTTTACGATGATTGAAAACGAAGAGATGAAGCGGGCGGAAGAACAGTATTCCGCTGACAGCATTCAGGTGCTTGAAGGTTTGGAAGCGGTGCGGAAACGCCCCTCCATGTACATAGGTGACATCTCCGACCGGGGACTCCACCATCTGGTCTACGAAGTCGTCGACAACAGCATCGACGAGGCGATGGCCGGTTTCTGCGACCGGATCGACGTCTCGATCGAGCCCGGCAACGCGATCCGGGTCGAGGACAACGGCCGCGGCATTCCGACGGGCCTCCACGAGAAGGAGCAGCGCTCCGCCCTCGAGGTGGTGCTGACCGTCCTGCACGCCGGCGGTAAATTCTCCAAGAACAGCTACAAGGTCTCCGGCGGTCTCCACGGCGTCGGCGTCTCCTGCGTGAACGCCCTCTCCGACAAGCTCGTCGCCGAGGTCCACCGCGAAGGCAAGGTCTTCCGCCAGGAGTATTCCCAGGGCAAGCCCCAGACTCCCGTCGAGGTCGTCGGGACCTCCGACCGGACCGGCACCACGATCTGGTTCCATCCCGATCCGACCATCTTCGTCCAGAGCACCGTCTACAAATACGACACCCTCGCCGCCCGCCTGCGCGAGCTCTCCTACCTCAACAAGGGCATCTCCATCGTCCTGACGGACAAGCGTGCCCCGCTCGAGGACGGCAGCTTCCGCAGCGAGACCTTCTATTCCGAGAAGGGCCTCGAGGAGTTCATCACCTACCTCGACGCCGGCGCCGAGACCCTGATCCCGACCCCGGTCTGCATCACCTCCGACAAGATCATCCCGATCGACATCGCCCTCCAGTACAACAACGGCTACCAGGAGAAGATCTTCTCCTACGTCAACAACATCAATACGATCGAAGGCGGTACCCACCTTCAAGGCTTCAAGATGGGCCTCAGCCGTACGCTGAAGTCCTATGCCGAGAAGAACCGGCTCCTGGAGAAGTACAAGGGCGACCTGGCCCCGGAGGATTTCCGCGAAGGCCTGACCGCCGTCGTCTCCGTCAAGGTAGCCGAACCGCAGTTCGAAGGCCAGACCAAGACCAAGCTCGGCAATACCGAAGTGACCTCCGCCGTCTCCCAGGCGACCGCCGCCGCGCTCCAGAACTATCTCGAAGAGCATCCGAAAGAGGCGAAACTCATCATCGAAAAGATCGTCCTCGCCGCGACCGCGCGCAACGCCGCGCGCAAGGCCCGGGAAATGGTTCAGCGCAAGACCGTGATGTCCGGCGCCGGCATGCCCGGCAAGCTGGCCGACTGCTCCGAGCGCGACCCGGAGAAGTGCGAGCTCTTCCTTGTCGAGGGTGATTCCGCAGGCGGAACGGCCAAGCAGGGCCGCGACCGCCGCACCCAGGCGATCCTCCCGCTCCGCGGCAAGATCCTGAACGTGGAGAAGGCGGCGGGCGACCGCGCCTTCGAGAGCCAGGAAGTCCGCAACATCTACACGGCCCTCGGCGTGACCGTGGCCCAGGAAGACGAGACCGGCGAGAAGCACATGGACCTCAGCAAGCTCCGCTACCACAAGGTCATCATCATGACCGATGCCGATGTCGACGGCAGCCACATCGCCTGCCTGATCCTGACGTTCTTCTTCCGCTACATGTTCGACCTGATCAAGAACGGCTACGTCTATCTTGCGACGCCGCCGCTTTACCTGGTCAAGAAAGGCAACCAGGAACGCTACTGCTGGACGGACGACCAGCGCGAGGCCGCGACGGCCGAACTCGGCCGCGGAACCGAGCGCGGCGTGACCGTACAGCGCTACAAGGGTCTCGGTGAAATGTCCGAGCACCAGCTCTGGGAGACCACGATGGATCCTTCCCGCCGGGTGCTCCGCCAGATCACGATCGAAAACGCGGCCCAGGCCGAGCGGACCTTCTCGATGCTGATGGGCGACGATGTCCCGCCGCGCCGCCAGTTCATCGAAGAGAACGCCCACTACGCCAACATCGACGCCTAGCTGTCATTCTGAGCGAAGCGAAAGAATCTGAAATCTAAAACCAAATACGACATGTTAGACATTTTTGACAGAATTGAACGGGACTCCGGCGGTCCGATCGGACAGTATTTCGAACAGGGATTCGGCTATTACATGTATCCGCGTCTCGAGGGTGAGTTGGGACCCCATATGGTCTTCAACGGCGTCCCCGTCCTGAACTGGAGCCTGAACAATTATCTGGGACTCGCCAACCATCCGGAAGTCCGCAAGGCGGACGCGCAGGCTGCCGCAGACTGGGGCCTGGCCTATCCGATGGGCGCCCGTATGATGTCGGGCCATACCCGCTACCACGAGAAACTCGAGAAAATCTTCGCCGACTTCGAGAAGAAGGAGGACGCGTTCCTCTACAACTTCGGCTACCAGGGCATCGTCTCGACGATCGACGCCCTGACCGCGCGCCACGACGTCATCGTCTATGACGCCGAATGCCACGCCTGCCTCCTCGACGGCATCCGCCTCCACCTCGGAAGCAAATACAAGTACCGCCACAACAACATCGCCGACTGCGAAAAGATCCTGGCCAAGGCCTGTGCCGAGGCGGAAGAGAACGGCGGCGGCGTGCTCCTCATCACCGAAGGCGTCTTCGGCATGACCGGCGCGCTCGGCATCATCGACCAGATCGCCGCCCTCAAGGCGAAATACAACTTCCGCATCCTCATCGACGACGCCCACGGCTTCGGCCTCCTCGGCGCGCACGGACGCGGCACGTCCGAGCAGCTGAACTGCATGGACGCGGTCGACCTGTACATCGGCGCCTTCGCGAAGTCGATGGCCTCCATCGGCGGTTTCGTCGCAGGCCCCCACAAGATCATCAACTACCTGCGCTGCAACATGCGCTCCCAGATGTACGCGAAGAGCCTCCCGATGCCCCTCGTCATCGGCAACATCAAGCGCATGGAAATCATCGATTCCCCGGAGGGCGACGAGCTCCGCAAGAAGTGCTGGACCATCACCCACGCCATCCAGGACGGTTTCCGCGAGGAAGGCTTCAACATCGGTGAAGCCCAGGCCTGCGTGACCCCGGTCCATATCTTCGGCGGTGTCGCCCAGGCGACCAAGATGGCCAAGGACCTCCGCGAGAACTACAAGATCTTCTGCTCGATGGTGATCTACCCCGTCATTCCGAAGGGAATGATCATCTTCCGCATCGTCTCCACCGCCGCCCATACGATGGAGGATGTGGAATACACGCTGAATGCTTTCAAGGAAATCAAGGCCAAGCTCGACGCCGGTCAGTACGACGGTGACGACATCGCCGAAATGACCGTAAAATAATGGAATGAACCGTTCGTTTTTCAAAGATAAGGTAGTCATTGTCACGGGGGCCAGCTCCGGGATCGGGCTGGCCTGCGCGAAGGAATTCGGGCGTCTCGGGGCGCGCGTGGTCATGGCCGCGCGCCGCCTGGAGGTGATGGAATCCCTTGCGCCCGCGGTGTCCGCGGACCCGGACCGGGTCCTCTGCGTCCGGACCGACGTCAGCGTCGAGGCCGACTGCAAGGCCCTGATAGACAAGACGGTGGAAAAGTTCGGGAGGATCGATATCCTCGTGAACAACGCCGGCCTGTCGATGCGTGCGATGTTCAAGGACCTGGACCTGAAGGTCATCGAACGCCTGATGGATGTCAACTTCTGGGGAACCGTGTATTGCACGAAATATGCCCTTCCCTGGCTGCTGGAGGCCAAGGGCTCCGTGGTGGGGATCATCTCCGTCGCGGGCTTTTCCGCGCTCCCGGCCAGGACCGGCTATACCGCCTCGAAGTTCGCGATCCGCGGCTTCCTGGACACGATCCGCATCGAACATCTGAAAGACGGACTGAACGTGCTTGTGTTCGCCCCGGGCTACACGGCCTCCAACGTGCGCAACGCCGCGCTGACTGCGGACGGCAGCGCGCAGGGGAAGACCCCGCTCGAGGAAGACAAGCTGATGCCCGCGGAAACCGTGGCGAAGGCGCTGGCGAGAGGCCTGCGCCGCCGCCGCTCCGTCCTGGTCCTGTCCCCGCTCGGGCGGGCGACGGTCTGGGTCCAGAAGCGGTTCCCGCGCCTGCTCGACCACCTGACGTATGGATACATCTCGAAAGAAGCTGACAGTCCTTTTAAGTAGCCGGATCCTTCCGTTCGTGCTGCTGTTCCTGGCCCTGCTGCTGATCATGCCGCGGACGGCCAAGTTCCGCTACGACTACAGGAAAGGCGCCGTCTGGCACCACGAGACCCTGATCTCCGACTTCGATTTCCCGATCTACAAGACCGCGGAGCAGATGGAGGAGGAGCGGGCCCAGGCCGGCGACGGCAGCGTGATTCCGTACTACCGCTTCTCCGACGAGATCGTCAACAAGAATGTCCGTGCGGCCGAGGCGCTGCAGCTGGGGACGCACGCCTCCGTCAAGAACCGGCTCGTGGCCGTCCTGCGCTCCGTCTATGCCCAGGGCATCGTCCAGGACGAAGGCGTCCGGGTCGACAAGCGCTCCGCGAACCTCAGCGACGAGGTCCTCTATGTCCAGAAGGACAAGCGGGCGAGCAAGTATCCCGTGACCGAAGTCTACCGCCAGACTGACGCGCGCGCCAAGGTGATGGCCGAGGTGGGGAAGAGTTTCCCCTCCGTCAACATGGATTCCATCTTCCGGGCCGCGGGCGTCTATGACCTGATCGTTCCGAACCTGATTTACGACAAGCAGACGACCGAACTGGTCCAGGCCGAGTCCGCGGAACGCATCTCGCCGACCCAGGGCTTCGTCAGCGCCGGCCAGCTGATCGTCTCGGAAGGGGAGATCGTGACGGCGGAGATTGCCCAGATGCTGGATTCCTACAAGCAGGAGTACCAGTCCAACATGGGGCTCCAGAAGTCGTCGCTTCCGTACGTGATCGGCAATGTGCTGGTCGCGCTGATCCTCGTCCTGATCCTCTTCCTCGTGATCTACTTCGTGGACGAGGGGGTCCTGGCCTCGAAGCGCCGCCTCTGGTATATCGTCTTCATCGTGTTCCTGACCGCACTGGGAGCGCTGCTCGCCGGCCGCCATGACCCCGTCAACCTGTACCTGGTGCCGTTCACCCTGGCCCTGCTGTACCTGCGGACCTTCTTCCGCTACGGCGTCATCGTCCCGGTCTATTTCGTCGCGCTGCTCCCGCTCGCGATCTTCTGCCAGAACGGCATCGTCCTGTACGTGATGTACATCGCCGCCGGTCTGGTCGCCGCGCTCTTCTACCGCTCCAGCGAACGCGGCTGGAGGCAGTTCCTGCCGTGCCTGGTCGCTTTCCTCGTCCTCGTACTGATCTATACGGGCTTCGACTTTACGGGCTTCATCAGCGGCAACTGGGGCCGCACGGTCCTCTACCTCTTCCTCGGCTCCGTGATTTCCGGCGCCGCCTACCCGCTGACCTACCTGTTCGAGCGCATCTTCAAGCTCCTCTCAACGACCCGCCTCGTCGAACTGACGGACACGGACAACACCCTCCTCCGCCGCCTGGAAGAAAAGGCGCCCGGAACCTTCCAGCACTGCCTCCAGGTCATGAGCATGGCGGAAATGGTGACCCGCACGATTGGCGGAAACATTGCGCTGGCGCGTGCAGGAGCCCTGTACCACGACATCGGCAAGATGAAGAACCCGCTCTGTTTCGTCGAGAACTCGATGCTTTCGACGGATCCGTCCGCGCCCTCGTACCACGCGAACCTGACGCCGAAGGAGAGCGCCCGCGACATCATCCGCCACGTGGCGGACGGCCTCGAGCTGGCAGCGAAATACCGCCTCCCCGAGGAGGTCGCCGCCTTTATCCGGACCCACCACGGCACGACCCGGACCGGCTATTTCTACAACAAGTTCGTCAGTGAAGGCGGCGATCCCGCCGACACGGCCGACTTTACCTACCCCGGCGGGAAACCGCAGACCCGGGAACAGGTCGTCGTGATGCTCTGCGACACGGTCGAGGCCGCGGCGCGGACCCTCGGCGACAATTCCGCCAAGGCCTATTCGGACTTCGTGGACCGGATGATCGAAGGGAAGAACAAGGAAGGGCAGTTCGACGAGGCGGACATCTCCATCGCGGACCTGCTGGCCGTCGGAGAAGCCCTGAAAACCTACCTGGCGCAGATGTATCACGAGCGTATCGCCTACCCGACGAAGCTCCGCCGGCGCCTGTCCTCATCGCGATAATATTAAACAACACAATCCGATATGAAAGTCACAGAAAAAAAGATTGATGACCTGAACCTGGAGGTGACCGTCCTTGTGGAAAAGGACGATTATGCTTCCGCCGAAAAGAAAAGATTGAACGAAACCCGCCGGAACGCCGAATTCAAGGGCTTCCGCAAGGGAATGGTGCCGGCGTCGCTGATCCAGCGCGTCTATGGCGGCCAGATCCTCGCCGACGCGGTCAACGAGGTTGTCTCCGAGGCCCTCGACGGCCACATCAAGGACAACGGCCTCCACATCCTGGGCGAGCCGATCAGCAGCGCGAACCAGCCGGAACTGACCTGGGAGAGCGGCAACGACTTCACGTTCATCTTCGACCTCGGCCTTTCCCCGAAGATCGATTTCGAGGTGGCCAAGGAAGACACCGTTCCGTACTACACCATTACCGCGACCGCCGAGGACAAGGAAGGGATGAAGAAGAACATCCTGATGCAGCACGGCGGCCTGCAGGACGTCGAAGCCGCCGGCGACGAGTCCTACGTCTATGTCGACCTCAAGCAGGAGGGCAGGGAAGTGAAGGACACCTTCGTCTCGATGCGTGACCTCTCGTCCGCCTACAAGACCAAATTCAAGAAGGCCAAGGTCGGTTCGAAACTGAAATTCAACGTGGTGGACGCCCTCGCCGACGAAGGCGACCGCGCCCGTCTGCTCCATGTCAAGAAGGAGGAGCTGAAGGATGTCAATCCGGAGTTCCAGTCCGTCGTCAAGTCCTTCAAGGACTATGTTGCCGCTCCGGCGACGCAGGAGACCTTTGACAAGATCTACGGCGAAGGCGTCGTGAAGACCGAGGAGGAGTTCGAGGCCCAGGTCGCGAAAGAGCTGGAGAAGAACTACCACCAGGAGGCCGAATACCGCCTGACGAAGGACATCCGCAAGTTCTATATGGACAAGGCGAACCTGACGCTGCCGGAAGAGTTCCTGAAGCGCTGGCTGCTCGCCGTGAACCGCGGGAAACTGACCGTGGACCAGATCGCGACCGAATTCCCGTCCTTCGTGGAGGACTTCAAGTGGCAGCTCGTAAGAGGTTACCTCCTAAAGAAATTCGACGTGAAGATCACGCAGGAAGAGATTGAAGAGGCCGCCGAGTCTTTCGTGTACTACCAGTATGCGATGTACGGGATGCAGGGCATGCCGGAAGACATGGTCAAGGACGCCGCCCGCCGGATGCTGGACGACGACCAGCAGCTCCAGCGTTTCCAGGAGCAGGTCGAAGACCGCAAGGCCTTCGAAGCGGTTCGCCCGCTGATGACCCTGAAGAAAAAGAAGATTTCGCTGGAGAAGTTCCGCGAGTTAAAGTAGCTTTTCGCGCAGGTGCTTGATCATGTCCCGGGTCATCGACTCGAGATTGTAGGTCGGCGCCCAGCCCCATTCCTTGCGGGCACAGCTGTCATCCATCTTGTCCGGCCAGGAATCCGCGATGTGCTGCCTTACGGGATCGACCTCGTAGCGCATCTTGAAATCGGGAATTTCCTTCTTTATCGCCTCATAGATGATTTCCGGAGTGAAACTCATCGCGGCGATATTGAAGGAATTCCTGTGTTTCAGGTACTGGGGTTTCGCGCGCATGATGTCGACCGCCGCCTTCAGCGCGTCCGGCATATACATCATGTCCATATAAGTTCCCGGGGCGATCGGGCAGACATACGTCTCGCCCTTGACGGCGGCGTAGTAGATCTCGACGGCGTAGTCCGTCGTACCGCCGCCCGGCAGGGTCGTATAGGAAATCAGGCCCGGGAAACGCACCGAACGCGTATCCACGCCGTACTTGTAGAAGTAGTAATCGCTCAGCAGCTCCGTCGCGACCTTCGTCACGCCGTACATGGAGGTCGGGCGCTGGATCGTGTCCTGGGGCGTGTTCATCCGGGGAGTCGAGGGGCCGAAGGACCCGATCGAACTCGGCGTGAAGACAGCGCAGTGCTTTTCACGCGCGATCTCCAGGATGTTGAGCAGGCCGTTCATCTGGATGTCCCAGGCGCGCAGCGGGAGGCGTTCGGCCGTTGCGGAGAGCAGGGCGGCGAGGTTGTAGATGGTATCGATGTCGTATTTGTCGACGATATCCGCGATCTGCTGTGCGTTGCAGACGTTGGCCTCTTCGAACGGGCCGCTGTCCCGCAGGATGCCTTTCGGCTCGGAGCCGGGGATATATCCGGCGACGGTCTTGCCGCCCGGGTATTCGCGGCGCAGTTTCATGGTCAGCTCGGACCCGATCTGTCCGGTAGAACCGATAACGAGAATGTTCTTCATTAAGATGGCGGCAATTTTAAAATAAGCCGAGCAAAATTAATGAAATTTATATAAATTTGAGAGGAATTTGTAGAAATAGTTTAATAATCATAATCATGTACGGCTCTTTCAAAAATCATCTCCAGACCGAGCTCAAATCCATCGAGGAGGCCGGCCTGTACAAGCGTGAACGCAATATCTGCTCGCCCCAGGGCGCGGAGATTACCCTTCAGGACGGATCCAAGGCCCTGAACTTCTGTGCCAACAACTACCTCGGCCTCGCCGACCACCCGCGCCTGATCGCCGCGGCGAAGAAAGCGATGGACGAGCGCGGCTACGGCATGTCCTCCGTCCGCTTCATCTGCGGCACGCAGGACCGCCACCGCGAACTGGAGCAGGCCGTCGCCCGCTATTTCCATACGGATGACGCCATCCTCTACGCCGCGTGCTTCGACGCGAACGGCGGCGTGTTCGAACCGCTCTTCACGGCCGACGACGCCATCATCTCCGACTCCCTGAACCACGCGTCCATTATCGATGGCGTGCGCCTTTGCAAGGCCGTCCGCTACCGCTACGCCAACGCCGACATGGAGGACCTGGAGCGCTGCCTGAAGGAGGCCCAGGCCCAGCGTTTCCGCATCATCGTGACCGACGGCGTCTTTTCGATGGACGGCAACGTCGCCCCGATGGACAGGATCTGCGACCTTGCGGAGAAGTACGACGCCCTCGTGATGGTCGATGAGAGCCATTCCGCCGGCGTGGTCGGCAAGACCGGTCACGGCGTCGCCGAGCAGTTTGACTGCTACGGCCGCATCGACATCTTTACGGGAACCCTCGGCAAATCCTTCGGCGGCGCCGTCGGCGGATTCACGACCGGCCGCCAGGAGATCATCGACATGCTGCGCCAGCGCTCCCGCCCGTACCTCTTCTCGAATTCCCTACCGCCGATGATCGTCGGCGCCGGGCTCGAACTTTTCAAGATGCTCGAGGAGAGCGACGACCTCCACACGAAGCAGCAGGAGAACGTCCTGTACTTCCGCGAGAAGATGCTGGCCGCGGGCTTCGACATCAAGCCGACCCAGTCCGCCATCTGCGCCGTGATGCTCTACGACGCGCCCCTGAGCCAGAAATTCGCCGCGAAGATGGCGGAGGAAGGCATCTTCGTGACCGGCTTCTACTATCCGGTCGTCCCGAAGGGCCAGGCCCGCATCCGCGTCCAGATTTCCGCCGCCCACGAAAAAGAACACCTTGACAAAGCCATCGCGGCGTTCGTCAAGGTGGGAAAGGAACTCGGCGTCCTGCAATAGCCGCCCGTTACAGCTCGTCGCTGTAGACGGAGCGCGGCAGGTCGTGCAGGTTGTAGCGCGAGGCCATCGACTGGCCGTAGGCGCCCGCCGACTTGAGTGTGAGGAGGTCTCCCCGTTTCGATACGGGGAGACTTACGTTTTCATCGAACTTGTCCGTCGATTCGCAGGCCGTGCCGACGACGGTGTATTTCTCCCGTTTCGTTTCCGCCGAGGTGATGTTCTCGATGTTGTGGTAGGCGCCGTAGAGGGCGGGGCGGATCAGTTCGGTCATGCTGCTGTCGACGATCAGGAGCTTGCGGCCGGTCGCGGTCGTCTTGTTGTAGAGGACGCGCGTGATCAGTTCGCCGCACTGGCCGACGATGGCGCGGCCGAATTCGAAGTGGACCGGGCGGCCGCCGACGCGCAGGTGGGAATGGATGATGGCGAAGACCGACGCGAAGTTCGGAACGGGCTCATTCTCAGGCATGTCGTAGTTGATGCCGAGGCCGCCGCCGACGTCCACGAATTCCAGTTCGAAGCCGGCCGTCTCCAGATTCTCGACGATGACGTTGACTTTCTCGCAGAGGTATTCGAAGACGTGCAGCTCGCGGATCTGCGAGCCGATGTGGAGGTGCATGCCGCGGACCCGGAGGCCGGGCAGCTGGCGGATCCGCTCGCTGTTTTCCAGGATTTCCTCGTAGGAGATGCCGAACTTGCTGTCGGCCTGGCCGGTGTCGATGCAGTGGTTGGTCTTGGGGTCGATGTCCGGGTTGACGCGGAGGGCGACGGTCACGGTCTTGCCCATCTCCGTCGCGAGGGCGCTGAGCACCTCGAGTTCCTCCAGGGATTCGCAGTTGATGGCGAAGATGTCCTGGGAGATGGCGTAGCGGAGTTCCGACTCCTTCTTGCCGACGCCGGCATAGACGACGCCAGACGGATCGAAACCGGCCTCGAGGGCGCAGCGGACTTCGTTCCCGCTCGCGCAGTCGATGCCCAGGCCGTAGCTGCGGATCATTTCCAGCAGCCGGGGATCGTAGTTGGCCTTGATGGCGTAGTGGAGTTTGTAGCCGTAGCGCGAGGTCATGGAGACGGCGCTCTCCAGCGTGAGGCGCAGCAGGTCCATGTCATACAGGTAGAAGGGCGTCTCCAACCCTGCCAGCTTGTCTTTTAACTTTCTGCTTATCATAACTTTATCTGTTCGTTTTATTGGTCAATCTATCTATTAATTCTTTCTTTCTTCTAGCTGAAGAAGTATTTTTCCTGAGATCGTCAGAAAAATGCCGCCTCAGAAAAAATACTTCTTCAGCCAACCGTGAAAGATGTTATTCGGCGTATTCGAAGCCGAAGTACTGGCCTTTGCGGGTGTTGGGGACGCCGGTTTTCATCCAGGCGGGCATCGGCGCACCTTTCAGGTAGTGGTCGAAGAACTGCTGGAGGCGGACCGACAGGTCCTTGGTGTTCCGGCGCTCGACGAGGTTGTGGGCTTCGTCGTTGTATTCGAGCAGCCAGGCGGGGTGGTGGAAGCGGCGGAGCGCCATGAAGAACTCGATGCCCTGGTACCACGGGACGGCGCCGTCGGCGTCGTTGTGCATGATCAGGACCGGGGTCGTGACGTTCTGCGTATGGAAGACGGGGGAGTTCTCGATGTAGAGGTCGAGGCCGCCTTCGTCCCACAGGGAGGCGCCGATGCGGCTCTGGCCGTGCTCATACTGCATCGCGCGGACCATGCCGGATTCCCAGCGGATGCCGCCGTAGGCGCTCGTCATGTTGCCGACCGGGGCGCCGGCGCCCGCCGCGGCGAACATGTTCGTCCGCGTGACGAGGTAGGCGGTCTGGTAGCCGCCCCAGCTCTGGCCCTGGATGGCCATCTTCGTCCTGTCGACGAAGGGGAACTGCGCGCACATCGCTTCCGCGCCGGAACAGATGCAGTTGTAGGCGCTTTCGCCCGGGTGGCCGTCCTTGTAGACGATGTCGGGGATGAAGACGACGTAGCCGTTGCTCACGAAATACGGGATGTTGACCGTCGAGCGGCTTGGTGCGGGCGCGCGATAGTTGTAGAGCGTCTCCGCGTTCTTCTCGTAGAAGTAGATCATCATCGGGTATTTCCCGTTCGGGTCGTAGTCCTCCGGGACGAAGAGGAGGCCGTCGAGGGGCGTCCCGTCGTAGGCGTTCCAGTGGACGAGCCGGACATTGCCCCAGCGGTAGTCCGCCTGCTGGGGATTCATCTGCGTCAGCCGGACGGAATTCTTCCATTCGTTCTTCGTCAGGTAGAAGTCGGCCGGATTGCGGAAGTCACCCTTCTGGTAGAGGATGGATTTTCCGGCCTTGGTAGCGCTTGTGAAGGATTTTTCTTCCAGGAAGGAGTTCTTGATGCCGCTGCCGGAGGCGGGGACCGATGCGTAGCCGTTGCGCTTGGTCGCACGCTCGAAGGCGGTCAGGTAGACGGTCTCCTTCGTGCCGATCGTGCGCTGGACTCCGGCTTCCACGAGGGCGGGATTCGTGCGGTTCGCTTCCAGGGTCGTGCAGCGGTACTGGATGCCGTCCCTGCGGCCGGCGCCCTTGGTCACGTTGACGGGCTTGCCGCCGTCCGGGGAGAAGCGGAAGATGTCGAATTTGTCCGCCAGCAGGAAGGCGGAATCGCCCTCCAGCCAGTGGGGACGGTCGAGCTGGGGCTTGGGCATCGGGTGGTCGTCCTCGTCGTCGAAGAAGGTGCCGTCGACGCCGGCGGTCAGGTTCGTGACCTTGCCGTCGGAGATGCGGTAGCTGTAGAAGTTGCTGTCGCTGTCGTCATACCAGGTCAGGTACTTGCCTTCCGGGGAAGGGGAAGGGCTGCCGTTCAGGCGGGTGTAGAGCTGCCGGCGGCGGCCGTCGGCGAGGCTCACGAGGGCGACGTCGCAGTAGCTGTTGCTGTCCCAGGTCGAGTTGATCTGGTAGGGCTCGTTGGTGACGGCCAGCGCCCAGGGGCTCTCGCCGCCGTCCAGCGGGGTGACGCGCTCGAAGACGGAGGCCGAGAGCGGGATGACCTGCCCCTTGTCGGCGGCGAGGTTGATCACGGCCTTGGCGGTCGCGACTTTCAGCCGGGCGGACTGGGCCTTCTGCATCGGCGGCGTCAGGTAGATGTCATAGTTCCAGATATCGAGCCGGGCGGTCTCGAAATCGACGAGGGTCGTGTCGTTCTCGGGAAGCATCTGTCCGATGCCGAGGAAAAGGCGGGAGGAGTTCTTCGAGAAGTACGGGGCGGCGTTCTCGTTGATGCCGAAGCCTTTCGGGAGTCCTGTTGTATAACCCTGGGAGACAATTTCTTCGGCCCTGCGGCCGCCTTCCCAGAGCAGGACCGCGCAGCTCTTGCTGCCGGTCGCGTTCGAGTCGGCGGAGGCCAGGAAGACGAGCTTGTCGCCCGCTGCGTTGAACTTCGGGGCGGAGTAGAACTTCCGGCCGGCGGAAAGGAGCGTGCTGTCCCGGGTCAGCAGGTCGCGCAGCACGACGGCGTCCCGCGAGAGGGAATCCTTCTTGTTCTTCTTGTAGACGACGGCCAGTTTCGATCCGTCGTGGGAGAGGGTATACTTGTCGACGTTCCGGAGGGTGTCGCAGCGGCCGGTCGCGGGGTCGAGCACGACGACGATTTTCTTGTCGCCGGTGCCGGACTCGAAGACGGCGAGGTCTCCCGCCCAGGAGGTCCGGAAGGAGGATACGTCCCCGATTTTCTTGATTTCAAAGGTGCGCAGATCCATGTAGCCGAGGGTGTCCTTGGGCATCTCGTCCGGTTTCTTCTTCGCGATACGGGCCTTGCGCGTCTCGGCGAAGGGCGCGGAAATCTTGAAGAAGGCCCAGCGGCCGTCGCGGGTCAGGGTCGCGGGGCCGCCGCGCTCGACCGTCCGGCCGAGGCCGGTCGCGGCATTGAAGAAATGCAGCACGGCGTCGCCTTCCTGCGGGGTTACTCGGTAGGCGGCGATGGTCCCGTCCTCCGAGAGGACGGGGCTGGCCCCCGACTGCCACCCGTCATACACGGAGTGGTCGAGGGGCTTTTTCTGGGCGTTCGCGCCAAGGCACAGCAGTGCCAGCGCGAAGAGGAACATCGTTCGTTTCATTACAGGTAATCGTTGAAATAGTCAGTGATCTTCTGGTAGAGGTGGACGCGCTCGATGCCGCGCATGTTGTGCTCGGCCTTCGGGTACGGGAAATAATCGACGGGAATGTTGTTCGAGATGCACTCCTGGATGAAGCTCAGGGAGTTCTGCCAGACGACGGTGTTGTCGACCGCGCCCTGGCAGATCAGCAGTTTGGCCTTCAGTTTCGGCGCCTTGTCGACGAGGCCGGTCAGCGCGAAGCCCGCGGGATTCGTCTCCGGATTGTCCATATAGCGCTCGCCGTACATCACTTCATACCACTTCCAGTCGATGACGGGACCGCCGGCGACCGCGACCTTGAAGACGTCCGGATAGGTCGTCGCGAGGGAGATCGTCATGAAGCCGCCGTAGCTCCAGCCGTGGACGCCGATGCGGTCCGCATCGACGTAGGGGAGGCTGCGGAGGCGGTTGACGCCGACCATCTGGTCGGCCATCTCGGCCTGGCCGCAGGCGCGGTTGATGGCTTTCTCGTAGGCCGCGCCGCGGTTCGGCGTGCCGCGGTTGTCCTGGACATAGACGATGTAGCCGCGTTCGGCCATATACATCTCCCACATCCGGATGTTGCCGATCCAGGTGTCCTGGACCATCTGGGAATGGGGGCCGCCGTAGACGTAGAGGATGACGGGGTACTTCTTCGCCGGGTCGAAGCCGACGGGGTAGTACATCCGGTAGTAGTTGTCGAATTTTCCGTCGGCGCTGGGAACCGTGCCGAATTCGACGCGGCCGGTCGCGTATTCCGCCAGCGGGTCGTCGGCGCGCATCAGTTCGCGGATCAGCTTGCCGTCCGTGGCGCGGAGGTTACAGACGCGCGGCACGTTGAAGGAGCTGTAGGCGTCCACGAAGCAGCTGAAGTCGGCGCTCAGCGAGACCGTGTGCCAGCCGCGCTCCGGGGTCAGCCGGACCGGGACCGCCTTCCGTTTCTTCAGGTCGAGGCGGAAGAGGTGGTTCTCGACCGGGGAGACCTCGGCGGAGGTATAATAGAGGTAGCGTCCGTCGTTGGCCAGGTACTGGACGTCGGCGTCGACCGCCGTCAGGCGGCGGACGGTCCCGAGGGTGTCGCAGCGGTAGAGGTTGCGGTAGCCGTCGCGGTTGTCGGTCCGGTAGATGAACTCATAGGTCCCCTGGATGAAGCGGATCGGGTCCTCCGGCTCGACCCAGGCGTCGTTGTCTTCCGTAAGGATCGTCCGCACGAAGGCGCCGTTGTCCGCGCGGTACATGTTCAGTTTCATGTGGTGCTGGCTGCGGTCGAGAACCTGGATGAAGACGTATTTCTCGTCCGGGGCCCAGCTGATGTTCGTCAGGTAGCGGTCTTCGCCGAAGTCGGTCACCTGCGCCCAGACGGTCTTCCCGCTCGCGAGGTCGTAGATTCCGAGGGCGACGCGCTCCGAGTCCATCCCGTTCATCGGGTACTTGATCGAGCGCAGCGAGCCCGTGCGGGTCGAGATGTCGAGGAGGGGGAATTCCGTGACGAGGTGCTCGTCCTTGCGGTAGAAGGCGAGCTTGCGCTGCGAGGGGGACCAGAAGGTGCCGCCCGTGATGCCGAATTCATTGCGGCTCACGCTGGTGCCGTAGCTGATCTGCGGGTCGTCGCTCAGCGCCACGGGAATCAGCGGGGCGTCCTCGTCCGCGGCGGGCCTGTAGTACAGGCTGCCGCCCTTCGGGACGGCGAGCAGCTCCGGGCGCGCGGCGCGCTTGAATTCCGCCGGCATCTCGCTCAGGCGGGCGGGGAAGACGGCAGCGTTCGTGTTGGCGTCCTCCATGGTGAGGACCTTGCCGTCCTCGTGGGCCGGCCTGACATCCAATAGGGTCTGTGCTCCCAGCGTCATCGGCAGGAGCATCAGCATGACGAAATATTTTTTCATAGGCTTGTCTTGCGCTTTGCTATTCTCCTGCCACTATCGGGATTACCGTGCTCTTGTCAGCCTTTTCGACGGACAGAATCCCGTCCACGATGTGTTTCTGCATACCCCGCCAGGGGAGGGCACCGCGGTATTCCTTATAATGGAGCTCGACGACCTTGCCGCTGCATCGCATCAGCGAATCGGCGACGGCCTTGTCGACGACGGAGAAGTTGAATTCGTTGGACTGGATCGCGTTGGACCCTTTCTGTCCCTTGAAGCCGGCCTGGATGATACGGCCCTCGTAGGTCTTCCAGACCCATCCCTTGTACATCAGCTGGTTCAGCTCGCCCGCCTTCACGCCTTCACCGAAGACGAAATAGAAACGGATATAGACGAAGGCCGCAAGGGCCAGCAGAACGATGACCGAGAAGATCCAGCCGATCTTGGAAGCAGTTTTCATAATTCCCTGTTTTTCACAAAACACGGCAATTTACAAATAATTCCTTGGAAATGCAGGGATTTGACGAAAAAAGGCTGAGCGACTGCTCAGCCTTTTCGTACTGGGTAGGAGAATCGAACTCCTATTGCGAGATTGAGAATCTCGAGTACTAACCGTTATACGAACCCAGCGTGGGAATGCAAAGATAGGTAAAAATTCTTTACCTCCAAATTTTTTTACTTGATTCTTCGCGGCGCGTCTTCGTAGAGGACGAAGCGCTTGGCCTTCCGGATCCATTTCTGTTCTTCGAGCTTGACGTGCTCCTGGACGATGTCGAAGGTGATTTCGCGGCGCAGGAAGGCGGCGATCACGGGATCCGCCAGGCGGGCGAAGAAGCTCTCCGAGTAGCTGAATTCCGAGTAGCGCTCCGAAATGTGGCGCATCAGCTGCAGCGTGTGGAGCAGGGAATGGTATTCCACGCCCGGGAGCAGCAGGATCTGCCAGCCGCGGCAGACCTCGCCCTCGTACATCCCGTAGGCGGGCACGAAGCTGCAGGGGCGCATCTGGACCCCCTCGGGGGCCGGCAGGGCCGCGTCTGCGTCCGGGTTGAGGAACGGGGCGCCGATGAATTCGTACGGGCGCGGGGTGCCGAGGCCCGGGGTGACGGTCGTATCCTTCCAGAGCGCGCCGCCGGAGTAGAGCTGGCAGGTGAAGAGGCCCGGGATGTCGCTGGCCGGGGGGATGGTCCAGGGGAGGGTCAGGCGGCCGGTCGCGCCCGCCTGGGCGGAGATGATGTGGAGCGGGTAGGCAGCGCCGATCTCGTTGTGGTACAGGTGGCAGAGCTCGCCGAGCGTGAGGCCGTGGCGGTGGGCGACCATCGGCGTCCAGACGTCCCGGTCCACGACGGGCATCGTGCCTTCCACGGTCCGCCCGGCGGGGTTGGGATGGTCGACGATGTACAGCGAGGGGGCCTGCTCCAAGTTCGAGAGCGCGGACATCAGCCGCAGCACGTCGACGGTGTAGTTGAAGTAGCGGGCGCCCGCATCCTGGATTTCCACGACGACGGCGGCCACGTCCCGGAGCGCCTCGAGGTCGAACTCGATGTGGTTTTCGACGGGGGAGAGCTCCTCTTCGGAGGGCTTGCAGACCAGCGCCAGGTTGCCCCGGCGGCGGAAGATGTCCTCCAGGTAGCATTCGCCGTCCGCATCCCAGCAGCCCGGGGTGCGGAAGACGGCGACCCGGCCGTCGCGGAGCGCCTTGTCGAGCTGCTCGCCGATCGGGGTTGTCCGGAAGGAGAACATCAGCCGATGATCTTTTGGGCGAGGGCGATGACCTTCTCGCCGAGCGCGACTGCCTTTGCTTCGGTCTGCGCTTCGGAATAGATGCGGATGATCGGCTCGGTGTTGGAGCGGCGGAGGTGGACCCAGGTCCGGTCGGCCTCGAAGTCGATCTTGACGCCGTCGATGTCGTTGACTTTCTCGTTCGAGAAGACGCGTTTCATCTCTTCGAGGATGCGGTCGATCAGGGCCTTGTCGCTCAGTTCGATCTTGTTCTTCGCGATGAAATACTGCGGGTATGTCTTCTTCAGTTCGCTGACTTTCAGCTTCTTATGGGCGAGGTTCGAGAGGAAGAGGGCGACGCCGACCATCGCGTCGCGGCCGTAGTGGCTGGCGGGGTAGATTACGCCGCCGTTGCCTTCGCCGCCGATCAGCGCGCCTTCGGCGTGCATCTTCGTCGTCACGTTGACCTCGCCGACGGCCGCGGCGTAGTACACGCCGCCGTGGGCCTCGGTCACGTCCCGCAGCGCGCGGGAGCTCGACAGGTTGCTGACCGTGACCATGCCCCTGCGGCCTTTCGCCTCCTCCCGCGCGAGCAGGTAGTCGGCGACGCTGACGAGCGTGTACTCCTCGACGAAGGGTTCGCCGTTCTCGCAGATGAAGGCGAGCCGGTCCACGTCCGGGTCGACGCTGACGCCGAGGTCCGCCTTCTCGCGGACGACCGCCGCGGACAGCTCCGTGAGGTTCTTCGGGAGCGGTTCCGGATTGTGGGCGAAATTGCCGTCGGGGTTGCAGTTCAGTCCGATGCACTTCACGCCGAGGCGCCTCAGGAGCCGGGGCATGATGATGCCGCCGACGGAGTTGACGGCGTCCACGACCACTGTGAATTTCGCGGCCCGGACCGCTTCGACATCGACCGCCTCGAGGGCAAGGACGGCGTCGATGTGCCGGTCCGTGAAGTCCTCGTCGAAGATCGCGCCGAGCGCGTCCACTTCCGCGAAATCGAAGTCCTCCGCGTCGGCGCAGTCCAGGATCGCCTGCCCTTCGGCGGCCGACAGGAACTCGCCCCGCTCGTTCAGGAGTTTCAGCGCATTCCACTGGCGGGGGTTGTGGGAGGCGGTCAGGATGATGCCGCCGTCGGCGCCGGCCATCGTGACGGCCAGCTCGGTCGTGGGGGTGCTGGCGAGGCCGATGCGGAGCACGTCGACGCCGCAGGCGACCAGGGTCCCGCAGACCAGTTGCTCCACCATTTCCCCGCTCAGGCGGGCGTCGCGCCCGACGACGACCTTGTAGCGGTCGCCCGAAGCCGGCTGCGGCCTGCGTTCGCGCAGCTTGGCGCAGTATGCATAGGTGAATTTGACGATATCTACCGGGGTGAGGCCCCCGCCTGCCGGGCCGCCGATCGTTCCGCGGATGCCGGAAATGGATTTTATCAGACTCATAACACGCAAAGTTACAAATTAATTTGCTTTATCTTCAATTTTGCTTATCTTTGCGCCCACGATTCAAAAACACTACAGTAATGAAGAAAGGAATCCATCCCGAAACCTACCGACTTGTAGCTTTCAAGGATATGTCCAACGAGGACCTGTTCATCACCCGCTCCTGCGCCACGACGAAGGAGACCATCGAGGTCGAAGGTGTTGAATACCCCCTCGTGAAGGTTGAGATCTCCAACACGTCTCACCCTTTCTACACTGGCAAAGTCAAGATTCTCGACACTGCCGGTCGCGTCGACAAATTCTACCAGCGATACAAGTCAAGACAGAAGTAATTTCTGTTCTTTCCAGGATAAAAGGGCTGCAACAAGGTTGTGGCCCTTTTTTTCATTATCTTTGTCCGTATGAAAAAGCTCGTGATCCTGCTGGCCGCGCTCGTGCTGCTTGCCTCCTGCGGCCCGAAAACCAAGTTTACCGTCGTCGGACAGTTCATGCCCGGCTCCCGGGGAGACAATGTCTGCCTGATGGCGTATTTCACCGATACCGAGATCCCCGCGGAGTGCGTGACGAAGGACCGGACCTTCAACCTCCGGGGGGAGATTGCGGAACCGCGCTTCGTGCGTGTCATCCAGGACGACGGATTCAACGACTGGGCCTTCGTCCTCGAGCCCGGCGTCATCTACCTCAGCCCGGCCGACCACTTCGCGAGCGGGACCCCGCTGAACGACGCCCTCCGGGAGTTTTTCGACGCGATCCGGAATATCTATACCGAACGGATCACGGATGTGGATGCGGATGCGCGCAGCCGGGAAATCGTGCTGGACTTCATCGCCCGCCACGACAACGACATCGCCGGGGCCTATGTCCTGGCCGGCAATTATTCGGTCCTGTCGCTGGAGGATATGAAGCGGATCCTTTCCGAAGCCGGCCCCGTCTTCCTGTCTTCGGAATTCGTCACTTTCCTCAGGAATAAGATCCGGCCCCTGAACAACGCCTAGAGCGGATCCACGTCCGGGATGATGTGGCCCGTGTAGCGGAATTCTTCTTCGAACGCGCGGATTTTCCGCGCGATTTCTTTTTTCGCCGCGGCGAGTCCGCGGTCTTTCGGGAGGTAGAGGCGGAGCGCACCGAAGCGGCGCTCCAGTTCCCGGGTCATCTTCGCGAGCCGCGCCTCGTTGCTGTCTTCCACGCGGAGGTGGATTTCCCGCGTGAAGGGCGGCAGCCGGAAGGCCTGGCGCTCCTCGAGCAGGGCGTCGGCATTGCCGGAGAAGACGGGGTGGGAGGCGTCGGCGGTCTGGAGGATGAGCCGGCGGCACGCGCTCCGGAGCTTGGCGATCAGCTGCATCGCTTTCTCGTCGGAGCGGAAACCCGGCCGCCCGAGCAGCACCTCGAAATGGAGCACGGCGAGGGCGTCGTACTTGTCCAGCTTCAGCTTGGACGTATTGCCCAGCTCCCAGCTCTCCAGGACCAGCATTTTCCCGCCCGCGGCCTCAATCTCCTCTTTTGCGGCGAGCAGCTTGCGCGACAGCTCTCCTTCCATTCCGCGCTTGCGGCGTTCCGCGGTCGTGTCGATGACCTCCATCGGGGCGGGGGCGTCTGCGCAGCGCAGGAGGCTGTATTTCCCGCTCCGGACGTTCAGCAGCGACTCGAGCGAGGGACAGGCGGAGCCGAGGATGACGGACGCTTTGTGGAGCGAGGCCAGGTACACGGCGACGTCCCGCCCGTTGTAGCGCGGGGCGGGGGATTCCTGCTTGTAGGTCACGTCCTGCTCCTCGTCGACGATGACGAGGCCGAGTTTGGCGAAGGGAAGGAAGAGGAGCGGGCGGCGGCCGTAGACGAGGCGCGGCTCGCTGTCGCGGCGCCGCACCGCCCCCGCGAGGTCGCGGATCTGGGGGTAGGAGAGCGTCGGGGCGCCGGGGGAGAGCATCAGGACGTCCTTCCCCTCGGCGAGGGTCTTGCGGATCATCCCGCGGTAAATCGCTTCGCGGCCGGTGCCGAGCAGCAGCAGGGGACGGTCGTCCTCGAAACGGATCGTCTGGGTGATCAGGTTGCCGCTTTCCGGGGCGGCCTTGCGGCGGGGCTTCTTCCCCTCCGCGGTCTGTTTCATCGCGGGGTAAGCGGCCTTGTAAACCTCCCCGACTGTACAGAGGTAATAGTCGGCGATGAAGCGCCAGAGGCGGATTTCCTCCGGCGTAATCGGCTCCAGGGCGGTTTCGACCGACAGGATTTCCTGGATCCGGTCCTCGGGGATGTCGGGGGCCCCGCCGACGCCGCTGACGACGGCGGTGTAGGTCCGGCCGGCGAGGCGGACCCGCACGCGGGCCCCCACGGAGACTTCCCCGGGGCTATAATACCACGGCTCCCACTCAAGCTTGAGCGGGAGTATCGTGGTTATGAAGGTTTTATGTGTCAATCGGGAACTACTCGAGCTTGCCTTCCTCGGCCTGCTTGATCATGTTCTCGTTGGCGGAGACATAGATCTCGACGCGGCGGTTCTGGGCGCGTCCCTCGACGGTCGCGTTGTCGGCGACGGGCATCGTGAAGGACTTGCCTTCGGCGTGGATGCGGGCCTTGGCGATACCGTTGGCGGCGAGGTGGCTCTCCACAGCGGCGGCGCGCTGGTTCGAGATGCGCTCATTGACGGCTTCGGTGCCGGTGTTGTCCGTGTGGCCGTAGACGGTGATGTCGGTCTCCGGGAGGTCCTTCATCTTGGCGGCGAAATCGGAGAGGGCCGTCTTCGAGGCTTCGCTCAGGGCGGTGCCGTTGGTCGGGAAGAGGATACCGCTGTCGAAGGTCACCTTGATGGCTTCGAGACCGTTGACGTCGGTGATGGTTTCGACCTGGGCGTTTTCGAGGGCTGCGAGCTCCTCGGCCTTCTTGTCCATTTTGTGGCCGATGGCAGCACCTGCGCCGGCGCCGATCGCGGTTCCGATCGCAGCGCCGATGGCGGCACCTTTACCGTCCTTGGAAATCAGGGCACCCGCGGCGGCTCCGACGACCGCACCCGCACCGCCGCCCAGGAGGGAACCCTGGCCGGTCTTGTTCATCGAGGAGCATCCGGAGAGAATGATCGCACAGGCTAAGAAGAGGGAAGTGATTCTTTTCATATCTGTAAAAGGTTTAGACTGCCCCAAAAGTAAGAATAAAATCTGAAAAGTATTATATTTGTTGAAAACTAAATGACTATGGCTCTCGCATTGGAACTCTGCATCCGCCTTGTCGCAGCCGGGGTTATCGGCGCCGCCATCGGCTATGAGCGCGAACTCCGGGGCAAGGAAGCCGGCATCCGGACCCATTTCCTGGTCTCGATGGGCGCCTGCCTTTTCATGATTGTATCCCAGTACGGTTTCCAGAATGCGGACCGGTTCGATGCGGCCCGCGTGGCGGCCGGCGTCGTGGGCGGCCTCGGCTTCCTCGGCGGCGGCATCATTATGAAGACCCGCCATGTCGTCGGCCTGACGACGGCGGCCGGCATCTGGGTCACCGGCGCGATCGGCCTGGCCCTGGGCGGCGGTATGTATGAGGTTTCCGTGCTCTGCGTCCTGCTGCTGGCGGCCTGTATGGAAGGGCTGCACTTCTATTCGGTCAAGATGGGCGAGCGCCAGACCAATGTGGTCCTGAGTTCCGAAGACTACGATTCCCTCAAGCAGGCGGTGGCCTCGCTGGGAAAGAAGGTTACCCAGCTTTCCTGGGTCTGCCAGGAGGGTAAGTTCCGGGCGGATATCAGCTTGCTGGTCCGGAAGCGGGATTTCCCGGTGGCTTTCCTGGACCGGCTGCGTGCGCTCCCCGGGGTGACGCTGGAGAGCATGGACTGATTTATTTTTGCAGGAATCGCAGGCGTCTGCGGAGGGACTGCAGGTTGGGCAGGTTGAGATGGCGGCGGGTCTTGCCCGGGTGCAGCTCGTCGAACTTGATCAGGATCCCGGCCTCGATTACGTCGCCGAATTCGTCGTTGATGCCGGCGCCGAACGATTTCATCGTCGGGGAAAGATTCATGTAGGTATTGACGAGCGGCGGGATGTTGACGCCCAGTTTCTGGATTTCCCGCTTCAGGATCTTGTAGTCTTCCTGGAAATCCTCCTCCGTGAAGAGTTTGTCGAACTTGCGGGAGAGGTGGATCTGCACGGGCTTTTTCGGTACCACCATCCGGTCGAAGGGGACGGGCGCCTGGCGCCTTGGCGCGAAATGCTTGCGGAGAAAGTACAGCAGCATCTCCAGCCCTTCTTCCGGGAAAGAGGGGTAGATGGTCATCTTGCCGAAGAAATACTGCATCCGGTCCTTGTAGAGCATGACAAGGCCGCCGAGGCCGTCGAACAGGTTGTCGAGCGAATAGAGGCTCTTGGCGCCGCGTTCCGCGCTCTGGTACTCCGGACGGATGAACGAGCGGCTCAGCTCGATGGTCTGCCGGAAATGGTTGCGCAGGAAGCGGTGCGTGAAGCGGAAGAGGTGTGAGGACGGCATGATGGGCTGCCCCTCCCAGTCGTACATGACGTCGGAGCCGAGCACGTACCGGTATCCGCCGACGATGCATTCCGCATCGGGGTCCCAGAGCACGAGCTGCTTGTACCGGAACGCCGGATCGAGGTCGAAGGCGTCGAGGTCCATGCACTTGCCGGTCCCGCCGCCGCCCGCCCGGAACGCGATTTCGCGCAGGCGCCCGATTTCGCGGAGCACGTTGGGCGCGGACTGGCAGTCCACGATATAGAGTTTGTTGCCGGCGTGGTTGGTGTCCCGCAGGAAATGCTGTCCGGTCAGTTCCGCCTTGAGGAGCTCCCGGTCCACGGGCTCGATGATCTTTTCGCTTTTCATCTTTGCAGTTCGTATACTTTCCCGCGCACCCAGGCGGCCCATTCGGCGTCTTTCTTTTCGGCCGTGAAGGTCTGCCAGGGAATCGGTTCCCCGAAGACGAGGCGGTAGGACTTGTGCCGGCACCGGTAGAGTTCGTCGGGGAGGGCGGCCATTGCGATGTTAAACTTGATTTTCAATAAGTTGCGCAGTCTGTCCAGGAAGTAGAAACGCCAGGAGTTCCGGCCGCTGAACCAGACGGGGACGATGTCGCGCTGCGACTCCCGGCTCTTGGTGATGAAAGTCTTCTTCCAGGGAAGGTCCTGGACGACGCCGTCGATCTTGCGCGAGCACAGGCCGGCCGGAAAGATGATGACCTGCCGGTCGGAGCGGAAGGCGTCGTTGATCAGCCGGACCAGGTCGGCGCTCTGGCCGCCCATCTTGTTGACCGGGATGGTGTATTCGGCAATCGGGCCGATGGCCATCAGGAAGTCGTTGGCCGGAACGACGATGCGGCCGTCGTATTTCCGCCCGATACTGGCAATCACGCCGATGGCGTCGATGCCGCCCAGCGGGTGGTTGCCGGCGAAGGTGAAGCGGCCCGGGTCCGGAATCCGGTCGAGGCCTTCGACGGTGATGTGGACGTCGTAGTATTCCAGCGCCTTTTCGAGGAAGTCGATGCCGAGCCATCCCTGCTTCAGGAAGCCGTTGAGATGGTCCTGGTGGATGAATCTCTTCAGCCGGTTCAGGATGAACCGGGGGATCTTCTTTTCGCCGAAACGGGAGCGGACGATCTGGTCGAGATCGAGGATTACGGTATGGTTTTCCTGCATGGCAGCGGTATCACGTCGTACAAAAATAATAAAAAGACGTATCTTTGTGTAAATAATGGTCGAAAATCGGTGTAATGGAAACGAATGACAGAAAGAGAAAGTGGGTCGCGCTGGTTCCGGTCGCGGTGCTTGTGGCGATGCTGGCGGGAGCGATATCCATCTTCGGGCCCGATGCGATCCTGGGGGCGTCGCAGGTCTCGCTGCTGGTTGCGGCGGGGGTCTGCGCCGTGCTCTCCCGGTGGATCGACCGGACGCCGTGGCGGACGATCGAACAAGGCATCCGCGCGAACGTGGGGGAGGTGGCCGGCGCCATCCTGATCCTGCTGCTGATCGGGGCGATCTCCGGGACGTGGATGATGAGCGGAATCGTGCCGACGCTGATCTGCTACGGGCTGAAGATCATCAGCCCGAAGGTGTTCCTGCTGACGGCGTGCGTGCTCTGCGCGCTGGTGTCGCTGCTGATCGGGTCTTCCTGGACCACGATCGCGACGGTCGGCGTCGCGCTGCTCGGCATCGGCCGGGCGGAGGGATTCAGCGACGCGATGACGGCGGGCGCGATTATCTCCGGCGCCTATTTCGGCGACAAGATTTCGCCGCTGTCGGATACGACCGTGCTGGCTTCGTCGGTCAACCGGGTCGACCTGTTCGTCCATATCAAGTATATGATGCTGACGACGGGGCCCGCCATCCTGATTACGCTGGTGATCTTTACGGTCCTCGGGCTCTCCCACGGCGGGACGCCGTCCGCCCGGATGGCGGTCTATGCCGAGGTGCTGGGGCGGCAGTTCCACCTGACGCCGTGGCTGCTGCTGGTGCCGGCGCTGACGGGCTTCCTGATCTGGAAGCGGCTGCCGGCGGTGGCCGTCCTGGCGCTGTCGGCCGGGGCCGCGGCCCTGGCGGCCGTCTTCGCGCAGCCGGCCATCATTTCCGAAATCGGCGCCCGCGTGACGCAGGGAAGTCCGCTGCGGGTCGGCTTCGCCGGCGTGCTGGAGATGATCGCCGACACCGTGTCGCTGGAGACGGGGAACGTCGATGTCGACAAGCTCGTGAGCTCGCGCGGGATGACGGGTATGCTGGGGACGGTCTACCTGATCATCTGCGCGATGTGCTTCGGCGGCTGCATGCAGGCGACGGGGATGATCGGCGAGCTGGCCGCGATGCTCTCGCCGCTGACGCGCACGCGGGCGGGCCTCGTTGGCTCGACCGTGCTGACCGGTGTCGGCCTGAACGGCCTCGTCTCGGACCAGTACCTGTCGATTATCCTGACTTCCAATATCTACCGGGACGCTTACGCAAAGGGGGGCTATGAACCGCGGCTGCTGAGCCGCAGCGTCGAGGATTCCTCGACCGTGACCTCGCCGCTCTTCCCCTGGTCCAGCTGCGGCATGACCCAGGCGACCATCCTCTCGGTTTCCACGCTGGCCTACGCCCCCTTCTGCTTCTTCAACATCCTCTCCCCCCTGATGTCCCTCCTGATGGCCCTCCTCGGCTTCAAAATCCCCCGGAGGGACTAAATGATGCCGAGCTGCTGGGCTTTGTGGAGGAGCTCGGAGACGTTGTGGACGTCCATCTTGGCGTAGATGCGCTGGCGGTGGGTGTTGACCGTGTGGACGCTGAGGAACGTGCGGTCGGCAATCTCGGCGGCGGACAGGCCTTCGGCGCTGAGGCGGATGATCTCCATCTCCCGCGGACTCAGGCCGAGGTCTGCAATCCGGCGGCTGCGCTCCAGCAGGATTTCTCCCATATAATCGGCGACCTCCGTGTTGAGGTTTTCGGCGCTGCGGGTCAGCTCCTGGCACTTCTGCCGGATTTCCTCCGGCGAGAGCTCCGCCGCTCGGGCTGACAGCCCGGCGATCTCCCCGGCCACGGCGCCGACCGGATTGCGGAGGTCGCGGGACAGGAGCCCGATGATCTGCTCGCGGGCGTTGCTGACTTTCTGGAGCTCGGCGTTGCGGCGGCGGACTTGGCGGATGTACTGGACGCTCTGGAAGATGACGGCCGCGGCCAGCAGCAACGCCATCAGCAGGAGCGTGACCTGGTAGCCGCGGCGCTCCAGCGCCCGCTCCTTCTCCTGGACATCGAAGCGCGTCTCCATCTCCTGGAGGGTCTCGTCCTGCTTCTGCTGCAGGTATTTCTGCATCTGCCAGACATAGTCCTCGTGGGCCGCGAGGGCGTCCTCATAGCGCCCTTCCCGGCCATAGAGGCTGACCAGGCGGTCGTCGAGGCTCGCGGCGGTCAGGTAGTCCGTCTCGCCGAGCGTCGCGAAGACCTGCGTGAAATATTGGATCGCCTCTTCGATCCGGTTTCCCTGCTGGAACCAGCGGGAGCGGAAGAGGATGCCGTTGCGCTTGAGGCGGGGGATGTCGTAGGTGTCCGCCAGCGCCTGGCCCTTGTCGAGATAGGCTCCGGCGGTCCGGTAGAGCTCCGGGTCGATCGGGTCGCTCCAGCGGTTCTTGTTGATGTAGAGGGAGGCGATGACGTAGCAGGCCTCCGCCTGCTGCTCGAAGGCGCCGGTTTCCTCCGCCAGCGCGAGCGCTTCCTGCGCGTACTCCAACCCCTCGTCGTTGCGCCCCGTCTCCGGGGAAATCTCGGCATAGGAGCAGAGCTTCGCCTTGGAGATCAGGAGGCCCGCCAGCTCCTCCCGGAGCCCGTTTTCCCGCGCGATCGCCTCCGCCTCCAGCGCCTTCTCCCACGCATCCCCGTCGCGGCTCGCCATGATGTCGATGCCCACGATGGTGGCGAGGGACTGTACCTTCAGCCGAGGTTCATCGCCCGCCAGCGCCAGCGCCTCGAGCGCCTTCTCCATTGCCGCATCGAACCGTTGGTTCCCGACATCCTGCGTCGCCTGCGCAATCAGGCGCTCCGCCCGTGCGGCCGCATCCTTCTCCCTGCCGTCCGGCCCGCAGGAGACCAGCACCGCCGCCATTGCGACAGCCGCCAAAATGCTTGTGATTCTCTTTCTCATCCTGCTTGATTCAGTACCGAATGCAAAATTAGCATAGAAGAGTTTTTTTTGCTTCTTCCTGCGCGGAAATGCAATATATGTGGCAAATCAGTACGCTTGGACGGCAGATTAATGAATTTTCATTAACCCGAAAAGGACGGGAACGGCTAACTTCACAACTCGATTTTGCACGGAAAACCACAAATCCTAAAACAATAATCATTATGAAAGAAAAAGAACTTTATTTCTCACCTGAAACGGTGGAAATCAAGCTGCGCACGGAAGGAGTGATGTGTGCAAGCGAACCAATCGACAATGCCCTCGGCGTTGGTACCGACATGTTTAATTATGGTGAAGGTACGGAACAGAACTGGTAATTTGGGGAGGAAACTGAAATGAAAAAAGCAATTGTCTTGTTGGCGGCCGCTGCGATGTTTGCAGCCCTGTCCTGCTCGAAAATCGAGAACACGAATCCTTCTGACGAATTCCAGGAGATTCAGGTAAATATTACCGTGGGCGACCCGGATGGCGCTCCTTCCACGAAGGCGCTCAAGACCGGATGGGTTTCCGGCGATGTCCTGAATCTCTGGTTTGATTCAAACTATGATGCCACGCCCAACCTGACGCTGACTTACAACGGAAGTGCCTGGGAGGCGTCCAAGGTCTCGACGGCCATCCTCGATGCGTTGAAGGATTCCGGCCAACTGAAGGTGATCTGGGAAGGGAACAATGACTTGAAGGGAAAGTATGATGCTGTAATTGACGGGACTTCGGTGCATTTCGAGCCGAAGAATACGACGTCGGTGGCCAGGGTGCTTGCCCACGGTAACCTCTCCTACACTTATACATCCGGGACGAAGACGCTCTCGGCGACCATTAATGCCCTCAATAGCTATACTGCGATGCAGGTGACAGTTCCCGGCCTTAGCGGATCGGGGTGGAGTCTTACCTCTGGTCAACTGCACGCCTTGAATTACTTTTCGGTCAATACGGGAAGCATTAGCTATTCAACGTGGTATACGGGTTATCCCATCCTCGGCCAGCCCGGGGTTGACGGGTATGTCTTTGTCGCAGCTGAAATACCAGGTGCGTACTATGATGCAGCTCAAACGTACACGTTTACGCTGAAACATGGCGTGAATACCTACGTCTACACGACTCCTTCACCGCGTAGTATCGTCTTGCTCAGGGGTACAAGCGTCGCATACCCGTTCACCGCGGTCAAACTTCCCGAGTTTGACGGAGAAGCGGCGACGCCGGTCCACTGGATTAGGCAGGTTACGCCATAGGAACAGGATACCTTTTATCATATAACGGAATCCCGGGGCTTCGGTCGAACTTTTGCCGGGAATAAACAGATACTGTATTTATGAAGACCCAAGTTACGTATGAAGCCCCGGGGGCCGTTGTATATGCCCTCGGAGCTGGGGAGGTGATTTGCCAGAGCAACCTCCGTTTCTCCGGCCCGGACCGTGCGGGCGATGATATCAACCAGGAAGACATTATCAACGGGGGGGATTTCTGATGAGAAGGAGAATCGTACTTTTGCTGGCGGCCGCGGCCGCCCTGTGCGCCTGCAGGAAGGAAGAACTCGTCCCTGAAACGGGGAGGATCCTCACGGCGGAGGGCCGCGTCATCACGGTCCATGCCGCTGAAGATACCAAGACGGCCGTCGAAGCCGGGCAGGGCGGGGGATACACCTTTACCTGGAACCAGAATGATGCGATCCGGCTGTTCGAGGCGGTTTATGAGAACTACGGCAGCGGACAGGCCCAAGCGGCGGATATCGACTTCTTCTTTTCCGACGGGGTTGCGCAGGATGCGCCGACGGCATCCTTTGCGGTGGACCTGAATTCGGTGCTGGCCGCGCCGGAGGGGGCGAAATACCGCTATGTGGCGACGTACCCCTCCGACCTGTACTATGATTACTACTGGACCGGCGACGGGGAGCCGTGGAATGATTATGAAAGCGTCTGGCCGGACAGCGAATGCGCCTTCAACCATCCGGTCCTGTATGCGGAATTCCCGTATGCGCAGCATCCGGTGGCCGGCAGTTTCGATCCGCTGGCAGACCTGATGGTGTCGCGGCAGGCGGTCCTGGATGCGCGTGCGGCCGGGAGCCTCCAGCTGCGCTTCGCCCGTGTCGGCGCGCTCGTCAAGATGCACCTGACGGGCCTTGCGGCGGGGGAGAAGGTCGAAACGGGCTATCTGCTGTTCGGCGATTCGTATAAGGTCCGCTCCAAGGTGGAATATGACCCGGAACTCAGCGCCGTCCGCTTTGTGCCGGGGGACGAGGTCCTGATTGGAAAGGAGACGTACGAAACCGATTACCGCTTCGGCTTCAATTCCGCCAGTGCGGTTGCAATCGATCCGACGGACGTGTATGTCGCCGGGGACGGAAGTGTCGACCTCTGGCTCCGCCTGCCGGAGGGTGTGGCGGATGATTCCTTCTCCGTCAGGGTGTGGACGCGTGCCTACGAGCTGGATGAGTACCAGTATCTGTCGCCCGGCGCGTGGCACAGCTTCGGCAAGAGCGTGGACCTGGCCGCGGCAGGCCGGAGCCTGCGTTTCGAGAACGGGCGGCTGACGACCTTCTCGGTCGCTACCCAGGTGATGGAAGACCCGTACCTGCGGCTTTCCGGCAGCTTTACCGATGCGTACGGCGGAGTGCACGACATCGATTCGTCCGACGGGCACATCAGTGTCGGCAAGTATGGGGAGTACCTGGCGGCCACCGGGGGCTCCGTCGTCCTCGACGTGGAGACCAATGCCGACCCGGCGGACGTCGTGATCAGCAATTACTCGAACTGGGTCGACGCCGTTTTCGATTCCGCGACGATGAAGCTGACCTTGACGTACAATCCTTGTACGGATTATACCAATTACATGGTGAGCAGCCGGGAGGCGACCCTGTATGCCGAACTGACGTCGTTCGCCGGCGCCACGGTCCAGATCGGCGTGAACCAGCTTAAGCCCTATTTTGCCGACAGCGGGACGCGGAAGAGCATCCTGACCTGGCACGGCGGCTCCGTGACCGGCCTGGTCCGGTGCAACACCGCCCCGGTGATCGAATGTCCGGAGGATGGGGAGCATGCGGTCGTGAGCTGGGTGTCCGAGAAGACGGAGACCGGCTACAACGTGACCTTCACGGCCGTGCCGAATGAGTCCGGCGCGCTGAGCGCGATGGAGGTGTTCATCCGGGACGCCGTCAGCCCTTCGACCAAGTACGTCCAGGTCAACCTGCTCCGCTACCCGAAGGTCGCGGACGGTGCGTATTACATCCTGACGCAGAACACCCACAACGGGACCCCTTACCACTGGTTCGGCGTCGGCGCCGACCTCTCTGTCGCAAACCCGAACGCCTTTGCCTGCGATGTCACCCTCGACGGCGGGAACAATCCCGATGTCGAACATACGGACAACCTGATTCCGTTTACCTTTACCCGGATCGAAGGGGAGGAGGAATACCGGATTACCTGCAAGCGCGGCGACATTACCTATTATCTCTCGTACGGAAGCCAGCGGCAGAGCGGGCAGTATTACCTGACGCTGAACCCGTCTGTGCCCCTGACGGCGGACAATGGCCGGGATGCGTCCCGGTGGGACGTCGTCTCCCTCGGCGCGGAAATCGCCATCCGGAACCACGTCTATCCGGAAACGCCGTACGTGGTCCATTACAAGCTGGACGATCCGTCGGTCTACCTGCGCCGGGCTTCCAGCATCGAGATCACCGACAACCAGGGCAGCTACGGAACGTCGTACTTCAGCAAGGCGACGACCTGGGCGGACAGCTGGAACGGCCAGGTGGAACTGCCATGCAACGTCCGGCTGTATGATGCCGATACGGCGACGTATCTGCCGCAGCCCTATTAGGAAGGTGTATTTTTCTTATCTTTGCGGAAACTGACATTCCGCAGCTATGAAACAATTCCTTTCCGTATTCGCGTTCCTGGTGCTCGGCGGCCTGCTGTGCGCCCAGGAGAAAGACAAACACCAGATTTCTTTCGCGGAGGCGATTGCGGCCCCGGCGGACAACCTTGCGGTCACGCGGCGCCCCGCGCCGGCGGACCGGCTGTTCACGGCCCCGGCCGTCGAGGCGAAGATCGCCGAGGTCAAGCAGCTGCTCGCGGGCGCGCCGTACCTGGCGTGGATGTTCGAGAACTGCTTCCCGAACACGCTGGACACGACGGTCCACTACAGCGTCGGCGAGGACGGCGAGGATGATACCTTCGTCTACACGGGCGACATCCATGCGATGTGGCTGCGGGACTCCGGCGCGCAGGTCTGGCCCTACGTGCGCTTCGCGGCCACGGACGAGGCCGTCCGGAAGATGGTACGCGGCACGATCCTGCGCCAGCTGAAGCTGATCTGCATCGATCCCTACGCCAACGCCTTCAACGCCGGCCCGACCGGCAGCGAGTGGGCGCGCGACCTCACGGACATGAACCCGTACCTCCACGAGCGGAAATACGAGATCGACTCGCTCTGCTACCCGATTCGCCTGGCGTATGAGTACTGGCGCGTGACGGGGGACAGCAGCATCTTCGGCGACGTCTGGCTCGAGGCGGCCGGCAAGATCCTCCAGACCTTCCGGGAGCAGCAGCGCAAGGACGGCCACGGCCCGTACCACTTCCAGCGCCGGACCGCCGCGCAGTACGACACGATGGCGAACAGCGGCTACGGCAACCCGGCAAAGCCGGTCGGGCTGATCTGCTCGGCCTTCCGCCCCAGCGACGATGCGACCCTCTTCCTCTATCTGATCCCTTCCAACTTCTTCGCCGTCACGTCCCTGCGCAAGATGGCCGATGTCCTGACGCGTGTGAACGGCAAGGCGGCGTTGGCAGGGGAGTGCACGGCCCTTGCGGACGAGGTCGCGGCCGCGCTGCAGCAGTATGCGACCTATGACCACCCGAAATACGGCCGCGTCTACGCCTACGAGGTCGACGGCTTCGGCAACCGGGTCCTGATGGACGACGCCAATGTGCCGAGCCTGCTCGCGATGGCGTACCTGGGCGACGTGCCGGCGGACGATATCGTCTACCGCAACACCCGCCGCCTGGTCTGGAGCGAGGACAACCCTTATTTCTTCCGCGGGAGCGCGGGCGAAGGCATCGGCGGCCCCCACGTAGGCTTCGACATGGTCTGGCCGATGTCGATCATGATGCGCGCCTTCACGAGTACGGACGAGGCGGAGATCCGCGCCTGCCTGCAGATGCTCGTCGACACCGACGCCGGCACCGGCTTCATCCATGAATCCTTCCACAAGGACGATGCGACCCGCTACACCCGCAGCTGGTTCGCCTGGCAGAACACCCTCTTCGGCGAGCTGATTCTCAAGCTCATCGACGACGGCCGCCTCCCCCTCCTCCTCCAGATCCAGAAGACCCGCTAAGCCTTCCCGGCGGGGACGGTCAGCCCAGGAGCTTACGGAGACGGGCGCGGTCGGTTTCGCCCGTGCGGGCGGTGATGTGGGCGCAGAGGCGCTCGAAGGATTCCGCCGGGGAGCAGTCAGGCTCCAGCGGGTGGCCCGCCGCGGCGCCCGGGAAGCCGGCGAGACCCGGGAAGGCCGGCGCCTCGAACAGGTCCTCCGGGCGGCAGAAGGAAGCGATCTGCCAGCCGCTGTAATGCAGGTCCTCGCCGCGGTAGACCCGCTGCAGTTCGCCGGTCACGAGACGGCACTGCATCTGCAGCCGGGTGATCTGCGCGTCCGCCGCGCTCTTCTTGACGCCGAGCAGCCGGCGGACCTCGCGGACGGTGATGGCGCCATGGGCGTCGACATAGTCCAGGATCTGCTGCTGGACGGCGTCAGGCTGGTATTTCGGGAGGGACAGGCGGTAGTTGCGGAGCTCCCGGTACCAGGGAAGCGTCGCGAAGGCGGCTTTGCCGCCGAGCAGGAATTTGCCGTAGGCGATCTCGCCGCTGCGCACGCACTCGATCTTCCAGTCCCAGGGGCCGAGGCCGTCCTCCTCGCCGTCGAACCAGTAGCGCGCCGGCGTCAGCTCCTCGATCGAGTATCCCGGGATCACATTCTCGAAAAAGGGAATCAGGCCCCATTCCTGAATGGTTCCATACATCGATTCCGCGTTGTGGACAGAAGGGTGGCGGAGGTTTCCTGCGTGTCTTCCGATGCTCATGGAAGCGAAGATAACAAGAAAAGAAAAACGCAGAACCTTACTTGCGTAAAATTCTGCGTCCGTGGTGTTGGCAGGAGTCGAACCGGCGACACATGGATTTTCAGTCCATTGCTCTACCACCTGAGCTACAACACCGTTTCCCTTTCGGGTTTGCAAAGGTAGAAAAAAAACGCAATACGCCAAAATATTTCGACAAAATCGTCGGTCTCTTCTTTTGCATGTAATTTGCAGTATTTCCTGTTTCGGATCAATAACAAAGGATAGCTTATGAAACGAATGATACTTTTCGCGGGGCTTGCCCTGCTTTCGCTCCAGCTGTTTACCGGATGCTTCCAGCGCCCGGAGCCGGAGATTGACGTCATTCTCGACAAGGACACGATGGTCGGGACCTGGCGGGTATCCTCTTCCCCGGTACCCTTCTTCTACATCACTTTTACCGAGCCGGGCAATTTCTACATCTACAACAGCTTGTATGAGAACCAGAAAGGCACGTACGACGTGGAAAACGACAAGCTGGTCTTCTATTTCGACGAGAACGGAAAGACGAGCCGGGAGGCTTATACCTACCGCTATGAAAACGGAGCCATTACCCTGTATGACGGACCGGCCGCGATGATGATCATCCGGCTCGAGGATTCCGCCGTGTACTACGGCAACTGGGTGGAGTCCGAAGACAAGGTCTACGGCATTTACATGGACGGCAACGCCCTCCTGTTCATCAAGGACCCCAGCGACCCGACCCAGATGATCGTGGGAGACCTGCTTGCGTACCGGATCGACGAGAAAGGAACCTTTATCTTCGAAGACGGGGAGTACAGCCTTACCTACACGGGCGGCGCTGAAATGTCGCTGGTGCCGAAGAACGGCGATCCCGCCCGCGTATTCACGCGACCGTAGTTTTATTTTTTGTATCTTTGCGTCCGTGCCGTGGAAAGGTGCGGACTTTTTTTATGTCCGCCCGTCAGGGAAACCGGGTGAAAATTCCGGACTGTGCCCGCAACTGTGACCCCCGTCCCGGGGAAAGCCAGAACACCTGCCACGTGCGAAGTTCAACCCCAGGCGCCCGGGGCCAGGCGCTGAAAAGTTGTGTACCCATGTTCTTTTCATCCCTCCTTGCCGCCGCATCGCTGCTCTTCTCCGCAGCGATGCCCGACACCCTTGCCACCGCGACCGTCACGGCTGAGCGCGGCACCGTCGTATCGCGCGTCGATACCCTCGCGGTCGGTCCGGCCGCATCCCCGGAATCCCTTCCGGAAATCCTTGCCCGCATCCCCGGGATCCAGATCAATGACTACGGCGGCATCGCCGGCCTGAAAAACATCAGCCTCCGCGGCATGGGCGCGACCCATACCGCCGTGCTCGTCGACGGCGTGCCCATCGGCAACGTCCAGAGCGGCCAGATTGACCTCGGCATGCTGGACTTGACCTCCGCGGGCGCCGTCACGGTCGACTATGTCCATTCCCGGATCAATGTCCGGACGGCCCGGCCCGTCTTCGCGGACGGCCGGAATTTCGGCGGTTTCCTGCGCCTGGGCGGCGGCAGCTACAGCACCTGGACGCCCTCCGGCCGGGCGGATTTCCGCCTCGGCGACGGGCTCGCGATGAGCGTCAGCGCCGCTGGCATCCTGACCCAGGGCAATTACCGGGACAACAATGACCTGAGCGAATTCCGCGGCGGCATCGACTTCTTCGGCCGCGAGTGGAACGTCAAGGCCTACGCCAACAGCGCCGTCCGCGGCTGCCCCGGCTCCGTCACCTGGCCGGCCCCGCTCGACCGGCAGACCGATCAGAACTATTTCCTCCAGGGCTCTTGGAGCCACCGTTTCTCCGCCCTGTATGACCTTTCCCTCAGCGCCAAGGCCGCCTCGGACCACCTCCACTACAACGGTGATTCCGGCGGCTACGCCTATGAGAACGATTACCTCCAGCGCGAAGCCCTGCTGAACATGGAGCATGGATTCACGCTCTCCGAAGCCCTCCGCCTCGCCTTCGAGGGGAACGCCCGCTTCGACAGGCTGGCGACCGACGCCTACACGACCCCGACCGCCAGCCGCACGACCCTCGACGGGAAGGCGCTCCTGTCCTGGGCGCCCGGCCGCTTCCGCGCGGACCTCTCCGCCCTCTGGACGGGCATCTACGACAAGGGCGGCGTCCGCCGCAGCGTCCTTTCCCCGTCGGTCGGCCTCGCATACGCCCTCCCGGCCGGCTTCCGTCTCGTCGGGACGGTGCGCCGTGCATATCGCGTCCCGATGTTCAACGACCTCTACTATGCCGGGATGGGCAATACGGACCTCCTCCCGGAGGATGCCTGGATGTCCGGTCTCGGACTGTCCTGGACCCGCAAGAGCGGGGCGTGGCAGTGGGACGCCGGCGTGGACGGTTTCTACAATGACCTGAAGAACAAGATTGTCAGCGCTCCGACGGCGGATCCGTTTATCTGGAGCATGTTCAACCTCGGCGCCGCGCAGGTGAAGGGCGTCGACGGCCGCGCTTCCGTCCGCCGCGTCGCCGGTGCGGCGCAGTGGGGCCTCGCCGCCGCCTGGACCTGGCAGGGCGGTACGGCCATCCCATACCAGCCGCGCCACTCCGGCAGCCTCACGGCCGACTTCGCGGCCGCCGGCTGGCGTGCCGCCGCCAGCCTCCTCCACCGCGGCGCCCGCGCGGACGCCTACGACGCCCCGATGGATCCGTACCGGGTGCTGGACCTGTCCCTCGCGAAGGAGTGGAACCGATTCACCGTCTATGCGGACCTGAAGAACCTCCTGGACAGCCGCTACGAGGTTGTGTCGGGCTATCCGATGCCCGGCTTCCACTTCCTCGCCGGCCTGCGCGTGAATCTGTAAGCCTATGTTCCTGAGTCTTTTATATGTGGTTTTATCCGGGATTGCGCTGCCCGTCGGCGGAATCCAGATGCAGTACCTGTGGCGCAACCAGCTCGGCGATGTCTATTCGCTCGGGCTGGGCAGCGCCGCCTGCCTGGGCGCCGCGGCCGCCACGATGAGCGGCTGGTGCTCCCTGACCGTCGGCTCGTTCATCTGCACGCTGGTCTGCACGCTCGTCTGCTTCTTCGTAACCCTCCGGGTCAACACCCAGAAACTGATCACCTTCGGCATCCTGTTCGGCACCTTCATCGGCTCGCTCGGCACCATCGTCGTGACCAACGCCCCGAACGGGGACCTGCTGAAGAAGTATTACCTCTGGGGTGCGGCGAACTTCCGCCTCGAGGAAGTCACGACCGGCGACATCATCTTCTCGCTCGTGCTCTTCGCCGTCGGCTTCGGCGCGGCGCTCTGGACCGCGCGCGAACTGACCCGCCACTTCCGCGGAGAAATCGAACTCCCGAACTGGAAAAAGGCCGTCAGCCTGCTGCTGATCATGTTCCTCGTGACCTCCGCCGTCAGCATCTGCGGCCCGATCGGCTTCATCTCCCTCGGCGTACCGAACCTCAGCCGCATCCTCTGCAGCAAGACCGACATCCGCTATCACTACCTGATTTCCAGCGCGATGGGCATCGGCCTGCTGCTGATCACCTGGGCCGTCGTGAACTACGCCAGCTTCGGCGTCTACCTGCCCGTCAGCGCCACCATGGCCATCCTGGCCCTTCCGCTGATGGCCCTCATCTTCACCGGCAAAAAGACCCCGACGGCCGAATAATCCCTGCGCCCCGGCGCTGCGCTATTTGATGCGGAGCTTGTGCTCGACGAGGGCGACGAGGTCGAGCAGGGCGGCGTCGTCCTGGGCGCCGAGGCTCATGATGCAGAGGACTCCCTTCCGGACCTCGACGCAGAGGACGCGCATCGGCGTCTCGTCTTCGCACCAGGCGTCGAACCCATACGCCTTGCGGCCGTTGAACGGCCACTCGATGATCGGATCCTCGTCATCGTCGTCGTCCGACCAGCCGACCATGTCGGCGTAATTCGCGAGGGCTTCGTCCTCCGCGCTGGTATCCGGCGGCATCGGGCCGACGTAGATGTTGATGAAAGCCTTGTCACGCTGGGTGCGTTCGTCTGCGAGGCGGGCGTCCAGGTGCGTGACCTCGGAGCCGTCGAATTCCTGGTAGCTGTCCGTGATGCAGGTCCAGCCTTCGGGAAGGGGGAGAGTGATGTTGTAAGCCATGCTGCAAAGCTACGCAATTAATCCCGGTCTGCCAAAATGACATACATCCCCGGGCGGGAACGCAATTTGATTCCATCCGTCGGCGGAAAACAACGAAAAAACATACGACACTATGGCAAACGGTAAAATCGGAGTCACTACCGAGAATATCTTTCCGGTAATCAAGCAGTTCCTCTATTCGGACCACGAAATCTTCCTGCGCGAGCTCGTCGCCAACGCGGTCGACGCGACCCGCAAGCTCCAGGCCCTCGCCCTCAGCGGGGACTTCAAGGGCGAACTCGGCGAACCGAAGGTCCGCATCGAGCTGGATGAAAAGAAAAAGGTGCTCAGAATCATCGACGAAGGCATCGGCATGACCGCCGACGAGGTCGACAGATACATCAACCAGATCGCTTTCTCCTCGGCCGGGGAGTTCCTCGAGAAATACAAGGACCAGGCAGGCAGCATCATCGGCCACTTCGGCCTGGGCTTCTATTCCGCCTTCATGGTGGCCTCGAAGGTCACGATCCATACCCTGAGCTGGCAGGAGGGCGCCGAGGGCGTGTTCTGGAGCTGCGAGGGCGATCCGGACTACAAGATGCAGAAGAAGGAGAAGGCCGGCCGCGGCACCGTCGTGACCCTGTACCTCGACGACGACGCGGAGGAGTTCGCCTCCCGCGACCGCATCCGCGGACTGCTCGACAAGTACTGCAAGTTCATGCCCGTCCCGGTCATCTTCGGCAAGAAGCAGGAGTGGAAGGACGGCAAGTACGTCGACACCGACGCGGACGACGTCATCAACGACGTCGAGCCGATCTGGACCAAGGCCCCTTCGGAACTCTCCGACGAAGACTATCTGAAGTTCTACAAGGCCCTCTATCCGATGGAGGAGGACCCGATGTTCCATATCCACCTGAACGTGGACTATCCCTTCACGCTGACCGGCGTGCTGTACTTCCCGAAGCTGAAGGAACGGATGGCCATCGACCGCCACAAGATTCAGCTCTACTGCAACCAGATGTTCGTGACCGACCACGTGGAGGAGATTGTCCCGGACTTCCTGACCCTGCTGCACGGCGTCATCGATTCCCCCGACATCCCGCTCAACGTCAGCCGCAGCTACCTCCAGAGCGACGCCAACGTCAAGAAGATCAGCACCTACATTACGAAGAAGGTCGCCGACCGGCTCGAGGAAATCTTCAAGGAACAGCGCCCGCAGCTCGAGGAGAAATGGGACAACATCAAGCTCTTTATCGAGTACGGCATGCTGACCGACGAGAAGTTCTGCGAGCGCGGGATGAAGTTTGCCCTGCTGAAGAACACCGACGGCAAGTATTTCAGCATCGACGAGTACAAGGCCGCCGTCGAGCCTTTCCAGAAGGACAAGGACGGCAAGCTCGTCTTCCTGTACGCCAACGACGTCCAGCGGCAGTATTCCTTCATCGAGGCCGCGAAGGACAAGGGCTACGACGTGCTCCTGCTCGACTGCGAGGTCGATCCCCATTTCGTGAACCTGCTGGAGACCCGGATCGGGGACTGCCGTTTCGCCCGCGTCGATTCGGACAGCATCGACAACCTGATCCCCCAGGAGGACCTGAAGAAGCCGGAACTGTCGGAAGATGAAAAAAATCAGATTTCCGAACTGTTCAAGAGCGCACTTCCCGAAGGAAATGATTATCTTGTGGAGCCGCGGAACCTGGGCGCGGAGGCGGACCCTGTCGTGATTACCCAGAGCGAGTTCATGCGGCGCTACCGCGAGATGAGCGCGCTGGGCGGCGGAATGAACTTTTACGGGCAGCTGCCGGAGAGCTACAACGTGATCGTGAACCTCGAGCATCCGCTCGTGGCGCGCATCCGGGAGGAGGGCAAGGAAAGCGACCTGCTCCGCCAGGTGACCGATCTCGCCCTGCTCGCGAACGGAATGCTGAAGGGAAAGGCCCTCAGCGATTTCATCGCCCGCAGCAAGCGGATGTTGCAATAACGCTACAAGTGTATAGAATATGAAAAAGACTGTTATTCTGATGCTGGCCTCGCTGCTCGTAGTGGCCGCCTGCGGAACCGCGAAAAGGGCTTCGTTCGACAGCTCGCTGGAGCGGGATGCGCTCTCCCAGGCAGGGGAGAGTGCGTCCACTTCGACGCTGGAGATGAACGAGCGCGATGCGAAGACCTATACCACCATGCAGGATTATCTCCGGGGGAAAGTCCCCGGCGTCCGCGTCAACTCGGACGGAACGATCAACATCCGCGGAGTCAACTCCGTCAACGCCCAGGCGCAGCCGCTGATCCTGCTCGACGGCGCCGAGATCCGGGACATCAATTCCGTGAATCCGAACGAAGTCAAGTCCGTCGACGTGATCAAGGACGGCGCGGCTGCGATCTACGGCTTCCGCGGGGTCGCGGGCGTGATCAGCATCAAGACCAAGTAGCGCCTAGCGCGCTTCTTCCTCTTCTTCTTCCGGAATTCCCTTGATCAGGGCCTCGTAGCCCGGGATGGCCTTGCCGGTCGTCTTGTGGAGGTCGGTTTTTTTCCGCCGGATCGCCAGGACCCGGCAGTCCGGGGTCACGGAAGCGTGGACATAATTGAAAACGACGGTGTAGCCTTCTCCGATGCCGCGTCCCGTAAAGACGTAATCGTAGAAGGCTATGTCATTGATGCGGCTGCCGAGGGCGGCGCCGAGGGAGTCCAGCCCGCGGGAGACTTCCTTGTCCTTCCGGAGGCTTTCGGAACGCAGCTGGGCGTTCTTCGGCTTGCCTTCCTTCAGGTACTGGTTGTAGAGCAGCTCGTCCTGGCGCGCCCGCAGGGCGAAGGTTTTCTTGCGGCGCAGGAGTTCGTCCGCGAAGGTCGAGGAGTCCACCTTTTCGAAACTGTCGAAAAGGACGGATTCCAGTTTTTCGTCTTCCGCCAGGAGGGTCTGGATCACGGCCTGCTGGACCGGATCGACGTTGGATTGCTTGTTTTTGCTGCCGCAGGAGGCTACCAGGAGGAGCGCGGCCAGCAGGAGGAGGGTCTTTTTCATTTTCTGTCTTTGTTTGAGGCGATTCCCCGGGCGGCGAGCATCGCCGTGGACCAGGCCGCCTGGAGGTTGAAACCGCCGGTGATGGCGTCGACGTCGAGGACTTCCCCCGCGAAGTACAGCCCCGGGCGGCACTTGCTCTCCAGGGTCTGCAGGTTCACGTCCCGCAGCGAAACGCCGCCGCAAGTTACGAATTCTTCCTTGAATCTGCTCTTTCCGCAGACCGGATACGGGTCGCGCTGCAGGATTTCCGTGAGCCGGGAAAGGCTCCGCGGGCCCGCCTCGGTGCAGCGCAGCTCCGCCCGGACGCCGCTTTTCTGCAGGAGATGCTGCCAGAGGCGCGCCGTGAGTTCCGGCAGGCGGACGGAGGAAAGCTGTTTGCGGGGATTCTCCGCAAACAGGGCCTCCAGGCGCTCCCGTACCTCCGCATCCGCCCTGTCGCCGAGCCAGCCGACCAGCAGCTGCGCGCGGTAGCCCTGTTCCGCGAGGTAGCGGGCGCCGTAGGAGGACAGCTTCAGGATGGCGGGGCCGCTCATCCCCCAGTCGGTCACGAGCAGGGGACCGCCGGCGCGGAATTTCGTGCCTGCAAGGGCTGCAGTGGCATTTTCGACGACCGTGCCGGCCAGTGCGCGGACCGGGTCGTCGCCGAGATTGAAGGTGAAGAGGGAGGGGACCGGCGGCTCGAGGGCGACCCCGCTGCCTTCCAGCAGCCGCAGGGCGCCGCCGCCCGTCGTCACGACGACCGCGTCCGCGTCCACGGTGCGGACGTCGTCGATCCGGCTGCCGCAGCGGACCTCGACGCCGAGCCGCTCCATCAGGCGCAGCAGCGTCCGCACGATCTCCATCGCGTCCTGCGAACGGGGGAACACGCAGCCGTCGGGCTGCGTCACGAGGCGCACGCCTTCGCGCTCGAACCAGGCCTGCGTGTCCGCCGCGCTGAACGCGCCGAGGGCGCGCTTCATCAGCTGCCATCCCCGCGGGTAGGCTTCCTGCAGGCGGCCGATCCCTTCAAAGGAGTTGGTCAGGTTGCAGCGGCCGCCGCCGGTAACCGCGACCTTGCGCAGCGGGCGCGGGCCGGCTTCGTGGACGAGCACGGCGCAGTCCGGCAGGAGCCTCCGCAGCGCGATTGCGCAGAAGCATCCGGCCGCGCCGGCCCCTATGACGGCTACTTTCATCCCCTAAAAATATCAACTTTTTTTAGCATTTGCCGAATATTGCGGTAAATTTGCCGCATGCTTCAGATTTTCTGCAAAAACACGGGAACGGCGAAGGAATTCCCGGAGGGGACGACCCTGCTGGACATGCTCCCCTCGTTCGAATTCGACAAGCCCTACCCGATTGTCTCCGCCCGGGTCAACAACGTTTCCCAGGGGTTGAAATTCAAGGCGTACAACAACAAGGAGGTCGAGTTCCTGGACGTGCGCGACGCCAGCGGCATGCGCGTCTATACCCGTTCGCTCTTCTTCCTCCTCTGCAAATCCGCCTACGACGTCTTCCCCGGCTGCAAGATCTTCATCGAGCACGAGATTTCGAACGGTTACTACTGTGTCGTCCGCCGGCGGGAAGGCGCCCTGAAGGACGCCGACATCGACGCCCTGAAGGCCCGGATGCGGGAAATCGTCGCGAAGGACACCCCCTTCCACCGCTATGAGGTCCAGGTCGGCGAAGCCGCCCGCCTCTTCTCCGAACGCGGCCAGGAAGACAAGGTCAAGCTGATCGGGACCTCCGGCGAGGTCTATATGAGCTACTACACCCTCGGCGGGACGCCGGATTACTACTACGGCCGCCTGGTCCCGTCCGCGGGCTTCCTGCAGGTGTGGGACGTCCTGCGTTTCCACGACGGCATCCTCCTGCAGGTACCGGACCGCCATGCGCCGGACCGCGTCGCGCCGTACGTTGCGCAGCCGAAGACCTTCGGGATGTATGCGGAGAACCTGAAGTGGAACCTGATCATGGGGCTGAACAACGTGGGCGACCTGAACCAGACCTCCCTGGAACGCGGCACCGAGCTGATCCAGGTGGCGGAAGCCCTGCAGGACAAGAAGATCGTCCAGATCGCCGAGGAGATCGACCGGCGCTTCCGCGAACAGAAAGTCCGGCTGGTCCTGATCACCGGCCCTTCCAGCAGCGGCAAGACGACCTTCTGCAAGCGCCTGAGCGTCCAGCTCAAGGCCTGCGGCCTGCGGCCGGTCTCGTTCTCGACCGACGACTATTTCGTGAACCGCGTCGATACACCGAAATTCCCGGACGGCCGCTATGACTTCGACAACTTCGACACCGTGGACCACGATGCGCTCCAGCGCGACGTCCTGCGCCTGCTCGGCGGCGCGGAAGTCGAGGTCCCGGAATTCAACTTCGTGACCGGCATCCGCGAGTACAACGGCAAGAAACTGCGCCTCGGGCGCGGCTCCGTGCTGCTCGTGGAGGGCATCCACGCCCTGAATCCGCGCCTGACGGACCAGGTCCCGGAGGAAGCCAAGTTCCGCATCTTCATCTCCACGCTGACCAGCATCTCCCTGGACAACCACAATTCCATTCCGACGAGCGACAACCGCCTGCTGCGCCGCATCATCCGCGACTACAACAACGGTTCCTTCACCGCCCGCGAAACGATCAGCCAGTGGCCTTCGGTCCGCGACTCGGAAGAAAAGTGGATCTACCCGTACCAGGAGAACGCCGACATGATGTTCAATTCGGCCTACCTCGTCGAATTCGCCGTCCTGCGCAACCACGCGGAACCCATTCTCGCGAGCATCCCGAAGAACACCCCGGAATACGCGGAGGCCCACCGCCTCCTCAAGTTCATCCATTATTTCATCCCCATCCCCGACAACGAGATTCCATCCACCTCGCTCCTGCGGGCCTTCATCGGCGGCAGCAGCTTTTAACCCCATCCCATGACCATGAAAAAACTAGCGATACTCTGCATCTCCCTGCTCTTTGCGGCAGGCACCGCCCTCCGGGCCCAGGACGAAATCACCTTCTCCCTGATTCCCCGCCTCGACGGCACCCTCTACTCCTATCCCGGCGACGGCAGCGAAATGACCCTCGGCGCCTCGGCCCTCTATTCCCTTTTCGAGGGCAACCTCGGGGACTTCTCCTGGTCCGTCAGCAACCACTGGCTCTCGACCGACCCCGCGTCGCTCTACCGGGACGTGACCCTCTCGACGACCTACACGTTCCTCGACTGGGCGTACCTGGCCTACGGCATCGGCGACTTTACCGTGACGCTCGGCAAGCAGTGCGTCGCCCTCGGCGGCTTCGAGTACGACAAGTATGACTACGAGATCTTCGATCCGCTGGCCTCGCGGTACTGGAACGACGCCTCCGCCTACCAGTGGGGCGGGATGCTGAGCTGGGCTCCGTCGGAGAACCACAGCTTCGACCTCCAGCTCGTCTCCTCGCCGACCTTCTACATGCCGGAGCTGCGCCAGGACGAGACGCTGGTCTTCCCGACCGCGGCCTATGAGCGGAAGTACTTCGCCGGCGGCGACTACGGCCTCTTCCTGCGCTGGTACGGCTCGATGGGCAATTTCTCGACGATCTGGTCCCTCAGCAACGCGACCTACCACAATGTCCTCGGCCGCGGCAACTACGTGGACCTGGTCCTCGGCAACCGGTTCGAGGCCGGTAACTGGAATATCACGCTGGATTACTATTACCGCTGGGGCATGAACTACCAGGCGATGTTCTCCGTGGAGGACCGCCTGTCGGACCACTTCGCCCTGCTGTGGAAGGCGGGCTTCATCGACGGCGCGCGCACGGACCGCTCCTACCAGTTCGGTACGGCGCTGCAGTATTATCCGCTCCAGGACAGCGACAACCTGCGCATCCATGCGCTCTGCTCCTACGGCAATTTCTACGGGGATACGCTGACCGTGGGCCTCGGCCTGACGTGGCGTTTCGACTGGACGCTGCTGGAGCGCTAAGCCTCCTTTCCCTGAATCATTGAAATGAACCTGGCGACCCCCGTGGTCGCCTTTTCCTTGATATGGACGATGCGGCTGTTCCCGTCCGTCGGCACGTCGGCGGGATCGACGACAAAGATCCGGCACTTCGGGTCCGCGTAGTACATGAGGCTCGCGGCGGGGTAGACCTGCATCGAGGTGCCGACGATGAGGAGGATGTCGGCCTTCGAGACCGCTTCGACCGCGGGCTCGAATTCCGGGACCGATTCCCCGAACCAGACGATGTGGGGGCGCAGCTGGGCGCCGTGTTCCTTCTCTCCGAGCGCGATGCGGCCGTAGCCGATGTCGCGGACGCCGCCGCTGCGGTTCTCCGGGCGGACCTTGGTCAGCTCGCCGTGGAGGTGGATGATGCGGCTGCTGCCGGCGCGCTCGTGGAGGTCGTCGACGTTCTGGGTCACGACGGTGACGTCGTAGTCCTTCTCCAGCGCGGCGATGTCGAGATGGGCCTGGTTCGGACGGATGTCGGCGAGCTTGGCGCGGAGGCGGTTGTAGAATTCGATCACGAGGCCGGGATTCCGGTACCAGCCTTCGATGGAGGCGACGTCTTCGACGGGGTAGTTGTCCCAGAGGCCGTCATTGCCCCGGAAAGTGGCCAGGCCGCTTTCAGCGCTGATCCCTGACCCGGAAAGGACGACGAGTTTCTTCATGGCGCAAAATGTTTTCCGAATCTAAATATACCCTTTTTTTTGTATCTTCGTCGTATCTATGCCTCATTATTAAGCGCAGTACATGTACTGCGCTCAGAAAGAAACAGATTGGAGATGACGGAAGAAAGACACAAACTGACCTGCGAGATGGTCGACCTGCATAACATGCTGCGTCCCTATGCGTTCATGGGACTGGCGCAGGAAATCGGCAACGAAGATGCGCTGCGCTACGGCCTGGGATACTACGAACTGCTCGAGAAAAACCTGACCTGGGTCGTTTCCCGGATGCATTTCGTCATCCGCCGCCCGGCGATGTGGCGCGACGAGGTCCTCCTGCGGACCCAGTCCCGCGGCGTCGTCGGCCCGTTCTTCGTCCGCGACTACGTCCTGTCGGATCCCGCCGACCCGGCCGCCGGCCCGTTTGTCCAGGGGACCTCTTCCTGGGTCCTACTGGATGTCCGGGAGCGCAAGCTGGTCCGGAACGACGTGCTGGGCGACACCGCGCTGGCGGGTCCCGGGATGCTGGCGGGCGCGCTCGAAGAGCCCGCTCCGCGGGTCGCGTTCCCCCGCAAGGCGGAACGCACGCCGGCCGGCAGCCGCCGCGTCCGCTACTCCGACCTCGACCACAACGGCCATACCAACAACGCGACCTACATCCTCTGGGCCCTGGACTGCCTCCCGCCGGAGGTGACGCTGGAAAACTGGTGCCGGGAAGTCTCGATCAACTTCTCGCGCGAAACCCGGCCCGGAGAGGAGGTGACGCTCTCCTATGTCGGGACCGCGGACGCGGAAACCGGCGCGCGGACCTTCTTCGTCGAAGGCGAGGAAGGGGAGTCCGTCATCTTTACCGCCCGCCTCGTATTCTGACAGAAACCACTGTATAACACCGTAATATGAAAAAACTGATCCTCTCCCTCGCAGCCCTTGCCGCAGCAGGTATCTGCGCCAGCGCGCAGCAGGCCCTCGGCCCGGGGACGGGCCTCGTCTCCCCGGAAATCAACCCGGACCACAGCGTGACTTTCCGCTACGTCAACCGCAAGGCCATCACCGTCAAGGTGACCGGCGACTTCCTCGAGAACCAGCGCGTCCCCGCCGAGATGACGGAAAAGGACGGCGTGTGGACCTACACGACCGCCCCGCTCGCCGGCGAACTCTACTCCTATTCCTTCATCGTGAACGGTGAACGCACCTTCGACCCTTCCAACATTTACCGCAACCGCGACGTCGCGACCTGGACCAACATCTTCACCCTCAGCGCCGAGCCCGGCGACAAAGGCTGGTACTATGAGACCCATGACACGCCCCACGGAACCGTCTCGAAGGTCTGGTACCAGAGCCCGACCCTGAAGACCTACCGCCGGATGAGCGTCTACACGCCCGCCGGCTACGAGGAAGGCAAGGGAAAGTATCCGGTCCTGTACCTCCTCCACGGCTCCGGCGGTGACGAGGACGCCTGGCTGGACCTCGGCCGCACCGCCCAGATCCTGGACAACCTGATTGCCGAAGGGAAGGCGAAGCCGATGATCGTCGTGATGCCGAACGGCGTCTACTACAACCAGGCCGCCCCCGGCGCGGACAAGAACATGTTCCAGCCGACAATGGCGAACAGCCGTTCCGACTCGACCGTCGAAATCGAGGAGAGCTTCCCGGACGTAATCAAGTTCGTGGAGAGCCACTACCGCGTAGCCAAGGGCCAGTACAACCGCGCCATCGCGGGTCTGTCGATGGGCGGACGCCAGTCCTCCGCCATCTCCCGTCATTATCCGGGCACCTTCGGCTATGTCGGCATGTTCTCGGGTGTCGTCGTGGCGAACGGCGACAACGACCCGGCCCTCAAGGCCCAGTTCGACGCCAAGCCGAAGCTCTACTGGATCGGTGTGGGAAAAGATGACGGAGTTAAGCGTAACTCCGTCATCCTCAGGGATTACTGTGTCGAGAAGGGCTATCCGGTCGAGTATTACGAATCCGACGGCGGCCATATCTGGCGCAACTGGCGGGTGTACCTGACGATTTTCGCCCAGAAACTCTTTAAGTAGCGCTCTTGTGCTCCTCCAGCCTGCGGCGGTGTTTTTTCTCGCTCCACAGGCCATAGACCTCACTGCAATTGCCGGCCGTGATGAAGGCGTGGATGTCGTTGTCCGACAGATACTTCATCAGGTCGGCAAATTCGCTTTGCGTCAGCAGGACCTGGATCTCGATGCTGTTCTCCCCGCTGAAGCCGCCCTTGACTTCGTAGAGGCTGCAGCCGCGCCCCAGGTCGCTGATGATGAACCGGCGTACGCGTTCGTGCTCCTTGGAGATGATGCAGACGCGCTTGCGCCGGTTGAGGCTGGCGGTGAAGAAATCGACCATCAGGCCGTTGATGTAGGTCCCGATCAGGCCGAGGATCACGAGGCGGAACGGGTTGATCAGCAGGGCCGTTGCGCAGATGCAGGCGCCGGCGATCGAGACGGAGGTCCCGATGTCGGCGTGGGCGTACTTGTTGACGATCTTGGCGAGGATGTCGAGGCCGCCGGTCGACGCGTTGATCCGGAACAGCAGGGCCTGCGCGATACTGAGGATCAGGACGAAGCAGACGAGGTCCAGCCAGGGGTCGCCCATCATCGAGCCGTCCGGGAAGGCCTGGTCGTTCGGCAGCACCCAGGCGCACAGGTCCATGAGCGGGGAGATGATCAGGGCCGTGTAGACGGTTTTGAGCCCGAATTCCTTGCCGATCAGGAAGTAGGCGAGGATCAGCAGGATGGCGTTGATGATCAGGAGGACGGTCGAGACCTTGATCTCGACGCCGATGTTTTCGAACAGGGTGCTGATGACGATCGACAGACCGGAGATGCTGCCGACGATCAGTTTGCTCGGGACGAGGATGTAGTAGACGCCGATGGCCGTGAGCAGCATGGCGACGGTCATCAGCGCCAGCTCTTTCCAGAATTTCCAGGTCCTGAGCGGCGAGAGGAGTTGTGCGAAATCCATGGGACGGGGTCTATTTGGTTCCGAAGATGCGGTCGCCGGCGTCGCCGAGGCCCGGGACGATGTAAGCGTCGTCGTTCAGTCTCTCGTCGACCGCAGCGACGTAGATGTCGACGTCCGGGTGGTCCTGGCGGACTTTCTCGATGCCTTCCGGCGCGGCGACCAGGCACATCAGGCGGATGTTGGTGCAGTGGCTCTTTTCCTTGAGCATCGTGATCGCATCGGAGGCGCTGCCGCCGGTCGCGAGCATCGGGTCGGTCACGATGACCATGCGCTGCTGGATGTCATCCGGGAGCTTGCAGTAATAGAAGACGGGCTTGTGGGTTATCTCGTTGCGGTAGAGGCCGATGTGCCCAACCTTGGCGACGGGGAGGAGCTCCAGCAGGCCTTCGACCATACCGAGGCCGGCACGCAGGATCGGGACGATGGCGAGTTTCTTTCCGGAGATGCAGTGGGCGGTCGTCTTGCAGATCGGGGTCTCGATCTGGACTTCCTCCAGCGGGAGGTCCCGCGTAATCTCGTATCCCATCAGCAGGGAGATTTCCTTCAGCAGTTCCCGGAAATCCTTGGATCCGGTCTCCTTTTCTCTCATCTTGGTCAGCTTGTGCTGGACCATCGGATGGTTAATCACGTGCAGTTGGCTCATGGCAGGTTATGGTTTTATTGTTGGATCATTTGCCGAATACGGAAACCTCGAAGCCCTCGTCGCGGAGCGGCCGGACGAACGCCTCGATCTGCGCCGTGGTGAAGGGGCGCAGGCCTTCCGCCGGGGCCGGGCGGTCCAGCGTATAGGCCATCACGGCGCGGGGCTGCAGCTCGCGCACGAGGTCCCGCCAGCCTTCCAGCACCTCCGGGGCGGAGGAGTCGAAATCCGGGCCGGAGAGGAACATCGTCTGCAGGATGAAATCTCCCTCGAACAGTTTCAGGGCTTCGACGGTGCGGCGCAGGTCGTAGCCCGGGGCCGGGCGGTTGATCCGGGCGGCGAGGGCGTCGGTCGGGGCGTCGATTTTCAGGATTGGGTTGTCCACCTTGCGGAGGGCTTCCCGGACCGCGGGCTTCCAGACGAGGGTCGCGTTCGAGAGGACGGAGACCTTCGCGCCGGGGCAGAGGCGGTCGCGCAGGGCGAGGACCGTGTCGATGATTTCGGGGAAGCGGGGGTGGAGGGTCGGCTCTCCGTCGCCGGAGAAGGTGATGGAATCGACGGGGATTCCGTCGGCGCGGACCTGGAGCAGCTTCCGTTCCAGGGCGCTGCGGACGTCCTCCACGGACGGCAGGGCCGTATCGTCGCGGCCGTCGCGGTTCCATCCGCACTCGCAGTAGATGCAGTCGAAATTGCAGAGTTTTCCCCGGACGGGCAGCAGGTTGATGCCCAGGGAAGATCCGAGCCGGCGGCTGCGGATCGGGCCGAAAACGGTTTCTTCGCGCAACATTCCGATACAAATATAACAAGCCGGAAATAAATATTGGAATATTCTTGCTATTTTTGCAGCCGTCTATTGTTCTGAAAAGGATTGTTTTTATGCTCTGACAAGGAAAAAATGAAGGAAAACGACGTCATTATCGACATTCAGCACGTCTCCAAGGTCTATACCGGGAAAAAGGTGCTGGATGACATCAACCTCAAGATCAAGAAGGGTGAATTTGTAACTTTATTGGGCCCTTCGGGCTGTGGTAAGACGACGATGCTCAGGATTCTGGCCGGGTTCCTGGCCCCTGACGAAGGAGTGGTGCTCCTGGACGGAAAGGATATTTCCGGTACTCCGGCCCACAGGCGTCCCCTCAATACCGTTTTCCAGAAATACGCGCTTTTCCCGCACCTGGACGTCTATGACAACGTCGCGTTCGGCCTCAAGCTGAAAAAGGTGCCCGAGCAGGAAATTGCCGCCCGCGTCAAAAAGGTACTCAAGCTCGTGTCGATGTCCGACTACGAGGACCGCGACGTGGACAGCCTCTCCGGAGGCCAGCAGCAGCGCATCGCGATTGCCCGCGCCATCGTGAACCAGCCGGAAGTTCTCCTCCTCGACGAGCCCCTCGCCGCGCTGGACCTGAAGATGCGCAAGGACATGCAGATCGAGCTGAAGGAAATGCACCAGAAGCTCGGCATCACCTTCATCTACGTGACCCACGACCAGGAAGAGGCCCTGACCCTTTCCGACACCATCGTCGTGATGAACGAGGGCCGCATCCAGCAAATCGGTACCCCGACCGACATCTACAACGAGCCCGTCAATGCCTTCGTCGCCGACTTCATCGGCGAGAGCAACATCCTGAAGGGCCGGATGATGCGGGACTACCGCGTCGCCTTTATCAAGCATGAGTTCGACTGCGTCGACGCCGGCTTCGGCGAGGACGTGCCGGTCGATGTCGTCGTCCGTCCGGAAGACATCTACTTCACGACGGATCCGGCGAAGTGCCAGTTCAAGGCGACCGTCAACTCCTGTACCTTCAAGGGCGTCCACTATGAAATGTGGGTGGATACCGACACGGGCTACGAGCTGATGATCCAGGACTACGACCCGTATGAGGTCGGGACCGAGGTGATGCTCTACATCGACCCGGACGACATCCAGGTGATGAAGAAGGAACGCCGGACCAACACCTACCCGGCCCGCGTCGTGGACGAGGGGAAGGTCGAATTCCTCGGTACGAAGTTCGCCTGTGACACGGCCGGCTTCGCCGCGGGCGATGAGGTGACCGCCTCGATCCGCTTCGAGAAGGTCGAACTGCTCGACAACGTAGAGGAGGCGGAACTCGTCGGCAACGTCGTGTTCATCCTCTACATGGGCAACCATTACCACCTGACCGTCAAGCTGGAGAACGGCGAGAACATCTGGGTCGACACGAACGACATCTGGGACAAGGGCGACCTGGTCGGCATCCGGATCGCCGCGGAAGACATCGTATTGCAGAAGTAGCCATGAAATTCCAGTTCAAGCGTTCCTCCTGGGCGGGGCCTTACGGTATCTTCCTGCTCCTTTTCGTCATCCTCCCGCTCGTGCTGGTGGGTGCGTACGCCCTCTATGACGGCGACGGCCACTTCACGCTGGCCAACATGGCCGCGTTCTTCACGGACCCGAAGTTTTCGGACTCCTTCCTCCTGTCCCTGGAAATTGCCATCGAGAATACCCTGATCTGCATCCTGCTCGGCTATCCCGCCGCGTATATCCTGGCGAACAAGGAGCTGAACCGCTCCGCCGTGACGGCCCTGCTCTTCATCCTTCCGATGTGGATCAACGCCCTGATGCGGACGATGGCGACCGCGGAAATCTTCGCGGTGCTCGGCGTCCGCTACGGCAAGGGGACCCTGCTGTTCGGTATGGCCTATGACTACCTGCCGTTCATGATCTATCCGATCTACAACATCCTGAGCAAGATGGACCGCAGCTACAGCGAGGCGGCGCAGGACCTGATATGCACCCCAAAAGTTAGACAAAAAACTTTTGGATATGCATACAAAACATGGAATGAAAGAAAAGCTTATGTATGTCAACATGCTTAAAGAAGGATACACTGTTGACTACATTAAAAAGCACT